>Ga0163154_10000304_pt1 | contig 72585 bp, 60 predicted proteins | sample OliLakLV19MP9P1_FD_148649 | JGI IMG/M metagenome (GOLD analysis project Ga0163154, IMG submission 148649) | Freshwater microbial mat bacterial communities from Lake Vanda, McMurdo Dry Valleys, Antarctica - Oligotrophic Lake LV.19.MP9.P1 | ecosystem: Environmental > Aquatic > Freshwater > Lake >... | reverse complement strand
AGACCGCATTTTGCCCCAGTCCTATTGGGTTCATTATGTGTTTCTTGGGTTCAAATTTGTGGATTTTGAGCTTAATCCCATGGATAGGTGAATAAATACCGCTGTGGCTGTGGAGAGGGGGTTGGGGGGGCGATGTGAACGGTTTAGAGCCTATCCAAAACTCAGGTTTTCTAGAGGCTGTCTAGCGTGTCACCGTCGTGCTTTCGACGACGAGTTCATCGTGAGCGCCCACCATGCCGCCGACGCCCGCCGAAAATGCGCCCAACAGCAGCGTCACGAATAGCGCGCCTGCTACCACAGTCAGCGTGTCGGTCAACTGCTGCCCGACTTCACGCGCCGTCGCTTCGGCATCGTCGCGGACGGTGTTCAGGGCGCTTGTCCAGCGATCCAACTGTGCGTTGGCTTCTTCAACCGTCAGTCCGGTGCGCTCAGTCAACAGGGTAACGACTTCTTCGCGCGCTGCCGTATCTTCTTGGTCGCCCGTCAGGAAGCGCGACACAATCGTGTTAAATTCCAAGTCTTCCAGCGAACTGAACGCGCTGATCGCGCTGTCAGGGGGGGTTCCATCCGCCGCCGGAGCGCCCGATGCTGCATTTGCTTCGGCTGCCGCACGTTCGCGCGCCGCCGTCGTCAAGCCCTGAAGCTCGCTGGTGATGGTTTCGCTGGTCAATCCCCGCAAGTTCAAGCCGTCCGCAACCGCTGGAACAGCGGAGACCGCGCCCTCTCCCAACAGCGAAATGCCCTGCCCGACCGCGCCCGCCGCACCGCTGATCAGATTGCCCGCGCCCGTCGTGAGCAGAATGATCGTGACCAGTGCGCCCGTTCCCCACATGACCAAGCCATGCAGCAAACCATTAACGTGATCTGATGTTCCCGACAGATGCGCCGCGACCCAACCACCCGCGAACAAGGAAATAATCATGCTGCCCGCCAGCCACAAGACCGTCGCCGTGCCGAACGAGGGTTCGACCGGGTTGACTTCACGGATTGGGTTGATCGTGTTCGCGCCGATGCTCAGACCCAGTACGTTGAGGGCGATCTGCAAGATGATCGCAATAATTACGCCTGCCGCCACCGATGCCCACGAAATACCCTGATGCGTGACCGTCGTTGTTTCAATCGCCAGCGCAGGGGCGTCGACCTGTAGATAATCCTGATTACTCATCGTCCGATTTGCCATTGGTGATCCCTTTTCTTGATAACGTTACTACGATTACTTGTACGATAGCTCAAAAGGCAATAGGGAAAACGGGTACAGTGAAGGATCATCGAAACACCCATGTGGTGGACTTTTGCCTAGCCATTTGACTGAGACACGACCCACCTTTTCGCTCATGTTGGGGTTGCCGTTTTGCCCGTCTCTGCGCTTCTCCGTCTCTGCGGTAAATGTCCTTTGCGTTGCTGCAAAGATTTTTCACCGCAGCGGCGCGCCCCTCCATGTGCCGGATTTCGTTTCGATTGTCCCTAAGCGTCCCTTTGGACGCCTTAGCCGCCCAACGCCATAACCGCGGGCGCTTCATCCAAGCCGAGTGCTGCCTCATCAGCGCGCACGGGATCAATCGCATCGGGCGTATCCGTCTCGACGCGCCGCAGGGCGGGAATCAGATAGCCACACACACAGATCGACGCGCCGATGATCGCCGTCCCCAAGTACATTACGCCCATCCCCGCGCCCGCGCCTGTCCCGACGACGCCGCCAAACACGTCCACCAACGCGCCGCCCGGCTGCATGGCGGGTTCAAAGACACGATCCGCCAGGGGACCCGCCAGCAGATAGCCCAACGGGATCGCGCCCTCCGCCAACATGCCATCGAACGCAAATACGCGCCCTTGCAGCGCCGCCGGGACTTTGTTTTGGATGATCGTGCGCTTCGATGCGATCAGAATCGGCACGAAAAATTCGGTCACGATGCCGGCGACGATCCAGCCGGACACGCCGCGCGACATGCCCATGAGCAGATCGCCCGCCAAGAACGATATCGCTGTACAGCCCAACACACCGTGAATCAGTTTGATGCGCCCGACCCACCATGTCGCCGCCACGCCGCCAACGACCGCCGCAATGCCCATGACCGCGCGGACGGTTGCCAGCGCGCCCGCGTCGCCGCCCGTGCGCGCCAAAATCATCGTCGGAAACACGCCGAAATAGGTCAAGCTCGCCACCGCGTTGAAGCAGGTGAACAGCAAAATCAGATACCATAAGCCTTTGCGCGCGCGCAGATAGCGGTACGCCTCGCCCAATTCGCGCAGCCACGCCCCGCGTGCGCGCGGTTCATCGCCGCGCGCGATATCGGCAGCGTCGGGTTCTGGCTTCGGCACGCGGATGAGCAAGAGCGTGCTGTACGCCGCGATGAAGGTCAGCAGATCGACCGCGATCACCAGCGCCAGCCCGCCCGCCGCGAGCGCCAACGTCCCCAACACCGGCGCAAAGACCCGCGTGACCGACCAGCCCATCGTGCGCAAGCCGTTCATGCGTCCGCGCTGTTCCTTCGTCAGCAGCATGGTCGTGGCAGCGGTGAAGGCGGGCTGTTGGAAGGCATCGAACGCGCCCGTCAGCGCCTCGTAGATCAATACATGCCAGATTTCGAGCGTGCCATGGGTGAACAACAACAGCACAATCGCCGTCGAGATGCCCGCGCAGCCATCCGCCAGCAGTAACACGATGCGGCGGTCGAGGCGATCCACCCAGACCCCCGCGATGGGGCTGAGAGTCACATAGAAGATGAACGCCGAAAAGCCAAGCAGCGCCAAAGTGGTCGCGTCGCCCGTGCGGTCGTATGCCCAAATCATCAGGGCGAAGCGCGTCATTTGCGTCCCGGTGGACGACACCAACTGTCCAATCCACATAACGAAGAAGGTTTGCAGCTCAGAAAGCTGTTTCATTACGAGTGTCCTTTCTAGAAACGCGGCAGCGTAAAGGTTGCCAATTGTTGTGCTGTAGGGGTTTGGCGTGCCAAACCCGCGCGTGCGGGCAGTGCGCGCCATGCCCCAACCAATGCGCTGCATTTTGAAGAATCAAAAACGAGCGCCTGATCTGCGCCCGTCGGAAGATGTCGTTTTATTACGTGTATATTAATTCGGCGCAGGTGTTGGGTTATGTGTGCGCAGGGGCGCTCATATCAACAAGAAACAGGGGGAATGTGCCAACGAAGTACATGCGCAACCGTATCGTGGAGCGAGAATCGCATCCGTTATGAACCTTTATAGTCTACGAGGAATCAGGGCGGCGTGTCAAGGGGAGCGGTCACTCAGTCCAAGGCTGTCGCTTCAAATTTCTGATCGGTCAACAAAAGATCATATCGAGTTTGTAGGGACGGCATTCTCGCCGTCCGAGGTTGCGGACGCGAAAAATCGCCTCCCTACCTACCAACACCGACGACACCAGCGCGCAAATTTAGCTCAATTCGCTCCATCCGCCCGCTGCAACACCCCTAACATCAGCATCAACCCTGCATCCGCGTCTACTGTCAGCGGTGCATCGCTATGATGCGCAATCAGCCACACAGCATCCGCCGCCGCGCCTGCTTCGCGCGCTATATCGGCGCCCCACGCCGGATGATAGATGTAGATGGCAAATGGACGCAGTAATGCCCCTCCGCTCCAGTACGGAGCGCGAGTCGAGGGGTGAGGTTGCCCAACCCACGCCGCCGCCAGCCGCGCGATCCATGACGGCGCGATCATTCCAACGATGACGGGCAGCGTGCGCCCCCACAGCGCCAACGGCAAACGCGCTTTGCCGACATCGTGCAGCAGCGCCGCAACCGCCAGCGCGTCAGGCAGCGCGGCGGCATGTTCCGCGCGCCACAGCGTATCGACACTGTGTAAAACCGCCAGCGCGTGCGCCTGTTCGCTGCGGCGCAATGACACGAACAATGCCAGCAGCGGCGGCGACAACCAGCGCGCCGCCGCTGCTGGATCGATGGGTGTGCGCGCGGCGCGGATCGCGCGAAGCGCCTGCCGGATGCGATAGATCACGGGCGTGGCTGCGTGATCAGATGCCGATCAACAGCCGTTGCAGTTCTCCAGCGGGCTGGCTGATCAAGATGCCAAACACGTTGAAAATGCGCGTGAACGACAGCAGCATCAAGCCGATGAAGATGTAGAAGGTGACTTGCTGATAGCGTTCCCACTGCGCCGCCAAGCTCGGCGGGAGCAGACAAAAAACCATATGCCAGCCGTCGATGGGGAACAGCGGGATCAGGTTGAACAGGAACAGCACGACATTGAGCGCGATCACCTGATAGATGATCAGGATCGGCAGCCGCGCCACATCGAAATCAGCTTGGTACGCCAGGAACAAATCGCCCAAATCGTAGATGTTGAACGCGAACAACAGGCGCATCACAATCCCAAACAGGATTGCCAAGATCAGATTGGAGATGGGACCCGCGGCGACAGCGGCGAACCAGCGCCAGCGCCGATTTTCGGCGGGCATGTTGTACGGGTTGATCGGCGCGCTGCCCAAGATGCCGAAGCCCAAGACGGCGAACATAATCCAGCCGATCCAGTTGATATGCACCAGCGGGTTGAGCGTCAGCCGCCCCATCCGTTTCGGTGTCGGATCGCCCATGCGATAGCCGACGTAATTATGCGCGAATTCGTGAATGGTCATGCCGATACCGAGCGCGATCAGGTTGGCGATCAACAGCGCCGGAGTGAGGTTGAATAACAAAAGCGGTCTCCGTAGGTCACGATGAACGGACGCCTCATTATAGCATGACTGGCAGGTGACCGGATGATCGCATCAAAAATGATGGCGCCTATTTAACCTGAGTTTCGGATAGATATTTTGCGTGACTTTAGGGTTCACCTCACCCCCCAGCGCCCTCAGCCACTGCGTGGAGAGGGGAGGACATCTTTGGTTTTCTCCCTGATTCACCTCACCCCCCAGCCCCCTCAGCCACTGCGTAGAGAGGGGATTTAGGGGTGAGGTGAAGCTATCCGAAATTCAGGTTATGTAGCACGAACGCCTGTAGGGGCGTCCCACTGGGACGCGCGCCCCATTATCAGCTTGGCGTGCCAAAGTCCACTTAACCGCGTAACCGAAGAAAGATTTAACGCAGAGATCGCAGAGAAAAGAAGGCTGATTCCCGTTTTTTATCGGCATCCTCTTTGGTTTCTGCGGTCAAATCTTTTTGGGTCGTCCATCAGAAAAAACAGCGTGCGTAATCCACACGCTAACCAAACCTAACATGGCGACGAGCGGCTTCTCCGCCCTTTCGTACTACTATGATGTGTTCTGACCTTTTATGAGCCACATCGAGCGCGTGCTACGCTCCCCCTTTGCCCGTGATCGAACACATTGACCCGTTTCGGTGTTATCATGTACAACATCATTCGTGCGCGTCGGGGGACGCTCAACGAGCCAACGAAAGACCGCGAACCATGGAACGACCGTCGATCCGCGTGGGTATGATCGTGCAGATGCGCAAGCCCCATCCCTGTGGTGGCAACCGCTGGCTGATCTATCGCATTGGCGCGGATATCGGCATTCGCTGTCAAACGTGTCAACGTCAAGTCTTGCTGGCGCGCGGCGTGTTCAATCAACGCCTCAAATCGATTATTAGCGCGCCCACTGATGCCCCTGCTCCCCCCACTGCGCCAAAGGAGTCACGCTAATGAAAAAACGGGTCTTATTCCTCATGTCCGATACTGGCGGTGGACATCGCGCCGCCGCCGAAGCGATCCAAGAATCGCTCGTGCGCCGCTACCCTAACGACGTGGATGTGGCGTTGGTCGATGTGTTCCGCGATTATACGCCGTTCCCGTTTCGCAATTTTCCCGAACTTTATCCATGGCTGGTCAATCACGGCAAATCATCATGGGGTGCGAGTTTCAAGCTGACCAATACCCGCCAACGTGCCAAAATCCTGACCAGCACCATGTATATGACCGCCGAGAGCGGCTTGAAACAAATGCTGCGCGATCATCCCGCCGATGTGGTCGTGTCCGTCCATTCGCTGCTCACGCATATTGCCATGCGCGCGATGCTTTCGCTGCAAAAGCGCCCGCCGTTTGTCGTCGTCGTGACCGATTTGGTCTCGACGCATTATTTCTGGTACGACCGTCGGGCGGATCGGACGCTGCTTCCCACCCAAATCGCCTTTGAACGCGGCTTGAAAGCCGGACTCGATCCGAACAAAATGCGCGTGACCGGGCTGCCTGTGCATCCGCGCTTCACCGATGCGCTGACGGACAAGGCGACGGCACGCGCCGCGCTCGGCTGGCATCCGACGCTCCCGACGATTTTGTTGGTCGGCGGCGGCGATGGCATGGGTCCCGTCTACAAAATCGCGCGTGCGATTGATGAACGCGGCTTGCAATGTCAACTGGTGATCGTGTGCGGACGCAATGCCACCTTGAAGGCGCAAGCGGACACCGCCTTATGGAATCAGCCAACGCATATCTACGGCTTCGTTAGCGATATGCCGCGCTTGATGGCGGGGTCGGATGTGATTGCCACGAAGGCGGGACCCGCCACGATTAGCGAGGCGTGCATCGCCGGGCTGCCGATGCTGCTCTACGATGCGATTCCCGGTCAAGAAGAGGGCAACGTCGATTTCGTGATTGAAAATAACGCGGGCGTCTATATCACGCAGCCGCGCGCCGCCGCCGAGACGGTCGAGGCATGGCTGAGTGAGGGCGAAACGTATCTGCGCTGGCGCAGCGCCAACGCCCGCCGTGCCGCCCGTCCCGATGCCGCTTGGCAGATCGCGGATGAACTTTGGGATCAGGCACAGCGTCCGTTGATCGCCGCTGATCGACGCAAAAAGCTAACGTTGAAGGACATGGCAGAGCAGATCGGCATCGAATTGTAGGGCGATCCGGCGGGTCGCCCGCCCATCACCATCGAAGGTTAGGGGTATGGCACACCATGCCCTTTTTTCATGCCCATTCGCCACGCGCATCAGACTTTTGGCGGACGACACCGCGAACATTTGATCATAACATGAAGTGAACATTTGTTTCGCCCAGAGGAGTAAACGCAGCATGATTAAAGTGTCGTGGGTCGAGATTCCGGTGCGCGATATCGAGCGCGCCTTGACGTTCTATCGCGCCGTCTTTGAACTCGGCGCGGTTGATGTCGTAGATGATGGCGTGCGCAAGACGGCGACGCTGACGGGTGATGCGGCATTAGGTACCTCCCTGAATCAGACGCCCAACTTTACGCCGAATAACACGGGGACGCTGGCATATTTCAACGCCGGATCGAACGTGACGGCGTTCTTGGATCGCGCGACGGCGGCGGGCGGCACGATCATCGCACCCAAGACGGCGATGGGCGGGGGCTTCTTCTACGCGCTGGTGCAGGATACCGAAGGCAACGTGTTCGCGTTGTCGTCCGCCGAACCGGAATAGACCTCCACTCCCTCTCTCTGTCTATTCACCTCACCCCCTGACCGCTTCTCTGGTATGGAGAAGAGGTCGGGGAGTGCGGTGAATAGATCGTTGGGACGGCGTGGGTGATCCGTAAGTCGATTTTGCACTACAATAGATACAGATGAGAATCCTGTAATATTGGAGCGCAAATCTCGTGTCTCACGCTCATTGGTATCGCGGCATTCCCCGCCGCGTCCTTCCGTTCGCCCTGATCGCGTTGACGTGGGGCATGTTGTCGGTCGTCTTGCCCGCCAACGCCGCCACTTATTCGTTTACCAACACGCTCGGAATCACCATCCCCACGCAAGGCGCGGCGAATCCGTATCCGTCGCTGATCAACATTTTCAATGCCACCGGCATCGTGACCGATATCGATGTCACGCTCAACGGCATCAATCACTATTTCCCCGACGATCTCGATATCGTGCTGCGCAGTCCATCGGGCGCGGCGGTCATGCTAATGTCCGATGCGTGCAACGGCAATCTGATGTTGGGCGTGAATCTGCGCTTCGACGATGAAGCGCCGAGCTATCTCTCGGACAGCGGCGCGTGCTACAGCGCGTCGTACAAGCCGACGAATTATACTGATGTGTCAAATACATTCCCGCCGCCCGCGCCCAATACCTACAGCAATGTCTTGAGCGCCTTCGATGGCAGCAACCCCAATGGCGCGTGGGAATTGTTCGTCTACGACGATACCTTCAGCAATGCCAATCCCGGCGCGATTGCGTCTGGCTGGCGCATCGACATCACGACCACCATTGTGATCCCCCAATCCGGCGCGGCGCTGCCGTATCCGTCGTCAAAGACCTTCACGGGCATCACGGGGTCGATCAGTGATGTGAACGTGCGCTTGAATGGGTTAACGCACAGCTTCCCCGACGATCTGGACATTTTACTGCGTTCACCGGACGGCGTGACCGTGATGGTCATGTCGGATGCGTGCGGCGGCACCCTGTTGAGCAATGTCAATCTGACGCTGAACGACGAAGCCGCCAACGCGCTCCCCAACGGGACGGCGTGCGCGACGACGGAGTATCGTCCGGCGAACTATTTGGATGAAGGGGCAGAAAATCTGCCCGCGCCCGCACCGCTGGGCCCGTATTGGGGTGCGTTGGGCGCGTTCGATGGCGGCAACCCGAATGGCACATGGCAGTTGTACATCTATGACGACAGCTTCCCGTATTCCGGCACGCTGTCCGACTGGGATTTGACCATCAGCACGACGGCGACGCCGCCCAACCTGCTGCAAAATGGGAACTTCAACACTGCCACAATTGGCGACGGCAACGGCAATTGGGGCGTCGCCGGACAGATCGTGCAACAGATCAACGGCGGCGTGTTCGAGTTCTACCGCAACGGCGCATCCGCTGTCGTCTTGCAGCGCACTGGGACGGCAATCCCCAACGGCGGCGCGATCCATGCGTCGTTCCAACTGGGCAACAGCAGCGCGCAGCGCAAACGGGCGTCGATCTTGATCACGGACACCGATTTCTCGGATATCGCCTTCTGCACGTTCTGGATTCCGCCGGGCGCGCCGCTGCGGACGTATCGCATCACCACCCACACCACCGAAGCGTGGACGAACGCGATGTTCTCGCTCTATGCGTCCAACGACGATGGCGCGCCGTGGCTGCGCTTCGACAACGCGACGATGCAGCATTTCCCGTCGCTGTTCCACGCCGAAACGCTGTGCATCGATCCGTTGACGCCGCCCACGACGGGGACGACCTCCAGCGCCAACTTGATCGCCAATCCGAGCTTCAGCACCGTCCCGATTGCGCCATGGTCGCCGTTCTGGAATATCCAATGGCAGGTTACAGGTGGCGTGTTCGAGTTCACCAGCACGGGCGATCCGGCGGGCTTGGTCGAGCAAAATACGCCGAGTTCAACCGCGATCGGTACGCCGCTCGAAGCGACGTTCCAACTCGGCAACGCCAGCGCGCAGCGCCGCCGCGTCACGGTACTGCTGCGCCGCGACGATTACGGCGATTTGCAAGCCTGTACATTCTGGCTGCCGCCCAATTCGACGCTGCAAACGTATATGATGCGGACATGGGCGCCGTCGGCGTGGAATGAGACGAGCATGACGTTCTTCGCCTCGACTGTGGCAGCGGGCGCGCTGACGCGGCTGGATAATGTGGTCTTGCGCCAGCGGCTCGATCTCAATGTGCATGGGACGGAGTGCTACCAGCCGGGTTCGCTGGTCGATAACAGCACCGAATGGATGGTCGCAGGGTTGGGCGCGGACGCGCTGCTTGAACTGCAACCCACGCTGATGCCCACGGCGACAGCCCAAGCCGCGCCGCCGTTCGTCGCGCCCGGTTTCGCGCCGGAACTGCCGCTGATCGTGACGCCCGCACCGACGGCGGAGACGACGACGGGTGAGGGAACAATCAGCGAGTAAACCCCACCTCAAAACGAACAAAGTTCGTCACCCCGCTCCATGTGGGGCGGGGTGACGGCGGGGTTATAATTGAGTGTAGGGGCGTTCGCGCGTCTCGACCTGATGTTGGGGAGGCGAAGCATAGCGTCGATGAAGTCGATCAAGAATCAGTATGTGGGCGTGAATGCGCATCTGCACAGCGTGTGGCAAAGCGCGAAGCTGTGGGGTTATTTTCATAACGTCTACATGAGCGATATTTTCAAATTGATGAACACTGCGTTACGACCCATGGGCTACGCGGCTCAAATCGAAGATTCATTGCAACTTCGCCGCGTGGGCGATGCCGACTCGCTTCGACCGCGTGCGGATGTGTCGATCCGCGATGAAAATCCGCGCCGCGCCCTGACGACGCCATCCGTGACCCCCGTGATTGAACTCGATACGTTCGATCTGTTGGAATTGATCGAGGGTGAGATCGATTTGGATCATCCTTATGCCGCTGTTGCGATTTATGAAACCGCGCTGAACGATCCGCGCGGGAATGTGGTGGCTTGGATTGAACTGCTCTCACCAAGCAACAAAGGCGAAAACAAGGATGGCTACGCTTATCTTACAAAACGGCGGATGCTGCTCGATCAAGGGATTGTTTTCGTTGAAATCGACTTCCTTCACGAACGCCCTCCAACGTTCGAGCGCATCCCTGATTACACGCGCAAAGAGCGAGGCGCGCATCCCTATCGGATCAGCGTCATGAATCCACGACCGCAAATCCGCGAGGGGCGCGTCAAGTTAGTCGAGTTCGACGTAGACAGCCCAATCCCCACGCTCGTCATTCCATTGAATGGCGACGACCGGATCGAATTCGACTTCGACCGCGCCTATCACAAAACCTTTGAGGAAGGCGCTTACGGTTTCGATGTGGAATTGGACTACGCCGCGCTCCCGCTGAATTTCGCGCGCTATTCCCCCGCTGATCAGACGCGGATCGCGCGGCGAATGTTGGCAGTCGCAGAAGCGGCGGCGTCCGGCGCGGACATGGAAAGCGCGCCGTTCCCCACGCGCGAGGTCACACTCGATGAGGCGCTGGCGGCGTTGGGCATCGAATACCAGTCCACCCCCTAAGCGGTGAACCCTAAAGTTACACCAAACACCGATCCAAAACTCGCTCTATTTCGGCGGCGTCCAACCAAAGCCCGACTCGTCGTCCAAGCGGTCGATGGGGCGGCGCGCGCGCGGCAGATCGGCGGGCGCGGACAAGTATGCCGAACCGCGTCGTCGTTCGCGCCATGTATTGCGCTTGCGCAGGTCTCCCGCCGTGTAAATTGCCTTCGTCCGCACCGAATCGAGTGCGACGCGCGCCGCGCCACGCGCCATGATATCAATCGGCATCGGCGCGGCGGCGTTCAATCCGAGCCAACTGAACGGCGGCACAATGCGCAGCCACGTCATCAGCCGATAGTACAGCGAACGCGGACGCCCGCGCACATACAGGATCGGCGCGCGAATGATCGTATGCGCCAAGCCGATCCGCGTCAAATACGCCTCTGCCTCGCGCTTGGCGGCGATGTAGCCGTGCTGCACCCACGGCGCGCGCGCAGCACTGATCAAGATCAGGTGTCCGACGCCGCTGCTCACGCACATATTAGCGACGTTACGCGCCGAAACGACGTTGAGATATTGATAGGTCAGCCCCTGCGCGGGGTCGGCGCGCATCCCGCCGATGGTGTGGATCGCCACATCATGACCGCGCCCGTGTCCCTTCAGACTCGCTGGATCCCACACATCGGCGGTGAACCACCGCGCGCGATCTGCCAGCGATCCGAGTCGGTCGCTCACGCTCAGCGGCGGCGCATCGGGGCGCGCGCTGTCCGGACGTACCAACAGCGTCACGTCCGCACCCTCTGCCAGCAGCGCGGCGGCAATCGCATCGCCCAAAAACGTCCCGCCGCCCGTCACCAAGACGCGCTTGCGCCCTCCATCCGCTGTCGCCACAATGATGCAAAACCCCTGTTGTGCAAATCGCTCAAATCGATGATAATCTTAGCGTATAAACCTGTTCGACGTGTAACCCTGAGCCGAAAACCCCGGTGTTGACAGTCCATGATCCTAATTGATTGTCCGCCGTTTTCGCTGGACTTCAACCGTTCGCCGCAGGATGAAGGACGCAGCCGTCCTCCTGATCAAATGCGGTGCGAGTGAATCGGATCGTGTCATTGACCGGGCGGGCATCGTCCCCCCCTGCGCGCAGCGTCCAGTCGTGGTCTTCGCCTCAGCGACTACGGCTTGTTTGCGTTTGTGGGGAATATGGGCATCGTCACCGCGCTCGAAGTGGGCAAACGGGATTCATCGCGCGTCAACCTCTATCTGGATGGCGACTTCGCCTTCAGTCTGAAGTTGGAGGACGCCGCGCGGCTGCATAAAGGGCAGACGCTCTCCGAAGCTGAGATCGCCGCGTTACGCGCGGGCGATACGTTCGGACGCGCGGTGGACAGCGCCAGTCGGTTTCTGGCGACTCGTCCGCGCAGCATCCACGAAGTACGCCAATACCTCGCCCGAAAAGATTATGAAGCGCCGACGATTGATCTCGCGCTCGACAAACTGCAAACACTCGGCTACATCGACGATCAGGCGTTCGCGGCGTATTGGGTGCGCCAGCGCGCGTCCTTCAAGCCGTTGGGTGCCAAAGCACTCCGTTACGAACTGCGCCAAAAGGGGATCAGCGATGGGATTATTCAATCCGTCCTCGCCGATCTCGATACGGACGACGCGGCATATCGCGCCGGACAAGCGCAAATGCGCAAATTGCGCGGTTTATCTCGTCGGGACGTCCGACAGAAGCTCGGCAGCTTTTTACAGCGGCGCGGTTTCGGCTTCGCTGATGCGGATCGCACCGCGCGGCGCTTGATCGACGAGATCGACGCCGAGACGCCCGACTTTTTTGCGCGGGACACCGACGACGGTGAGTGAGTTTTTACCGTCACAATGAGGAAGACAAAACTAATGGAACTGTCGATCGTGATCGCAGCGATCATCGGGTTGCTCGTCGGCGCTGCCATTGGGGCGCGCGTCGGGGTCAACCGGCTGATCCGCTCGCAGACGGAACAAGGCAAAAGCCGCTTATTGGAGGCAGAAGGCGAAGCGCGGCAGATCGCCGCCGCCGCACAGGAACAAGCCACGACGCTGATCCGCGACGCTGACGCGAAGGTGAAAGCCGTCACCGATGAAGCGAACGAATCTGCGCTGCGCCGCCGTCGTGAACTCGACAAAGAGGACGACCGGCTCGGCAAGCGGCGCGAAGAACTTGACCGCCGCCTCGAAAAGCTGGATCAGCGCGAACAGCTTTCCAACAAGCGTCAGAGCAAACTGGACAAGCAGCAGGCTGATTTGGGCAAGGCACAAGACGACTATGATGCGGAAATGCAGCGCATCGCTCAACTGACGATGGACGAGGCGCGCGGCGAAGTCCTCGCTGCCGCCGATCACGAAGCGCGCAACGAAGTCGCGCGCATCATCCGCCAGGTGGAGGCAGAGGCGCACGAACAAGCCGACACCCGCGCCCGCGAGATCATCTCGCTGGCAGTGCAGCGCCTCGCGTCGGAACACGTCAGCGAAATTTCCCTCAGCGTGGTCACGCTGCCGAGCGACGAGATGAAAGGGCGCATCATCGGGCGCAACGGGCGCAACATCCGCTCGTTCGAGCTGGCGGCGGGCGTCGATGTGGTCGTGGACGACACGCCCGAAACCATCACCATCAGCAGTTTTGACCCGATTCGGCGCGAAGTCGCGCGGCGGGCGATGGAAAAACTCGTGGGCGACGGGCGCATTCACCCCGCGCGTATCGAAAAACTGGTCGAGGACGCGCGCGCCGAGATCGAAGTCGTGATCCGCCAAGAAGGCGAACGCGCCGCCTACGAGACGGGCATTCCGGGTTTGCACCCCGAATTGTTGAAGTTGGTCGGGCGCTTGAAGTTCCGCACCAGCTACGGGCAGAACCAGCACGCGCATTCCATCGAGACGGCGCACATCGCGGGCATGATCGCCGCCGAACTGGGCGCGGATGTGATGCTCGCCAAGATGGGCGGCTTGCTCCACGACATGGGCAAGGCAATCGATCACGAGGTCGAAGGCACGCACGCGCTGATCGGCGCGGAATATGCCAAACGCTATGGCGTCGGCAACAAGGTCGTCAATTGTATCGCCAGCCATCACCATGAAGTCGAGCAGGAATGCGTCGAGGCGTTCATCGTGGAGGCGGCGGACGCGATATCGGGCGCGCGTCCGGGCGCACGGCGCGAAAGCATCGATGCGTACATTCGCCGCGTGAAGAACTTGGAAGAAATCGCCAACAGCTTCGAGGGCGTCGAACAGAGCTACGCGCTGCAAGCGGGGCGCGAAGTACGTATCCTTGTGCGCCCGGACGATGTGGACGACTTGTCGGCGCTGCGTCTCGCGCGCGATGTCGCCAAGAAGATCGAGGACACGATGCAGTATCCGGGACAGATCAAAGTGCAGGTGATCCGCGAGAAACGCGCGGTCGAGTACGCGAAGTAGGGGCGTGCGTGCGCTAACACTTCAATTGCGTTATGATCCGGGCATGGATGATTATGGACAATGCCATGCCCGAACCCTCGTTCGATCCAACGCTGCTAACGAAGCTCGTCCGGCTGGTTGCTCCGTGGGTGAGGACGAGCGAGGAACGGAACGCGCTCATTGCCCTTGCGTTTCCGACTGACGAGGATATCCGCGCCGATATCGATGTGACGGGCGCGCCGAGCGTCTTTTTGCTGAATGCGTTCGGCACGCTGCATCGCTATCGAGCGCGCCAAGCCTTATGGCGCTTCTTAGTGGCACTGAAAATGCGCAGTGGTTCGCCCACCGTCGCCCAAGCGGTCGATGATGTAAAGCCGCAAATCGACGCGCTGATGGCGCTGCCCGCGCTCCCCGCCGCGTTCAACGATCCGAAAAATTATGAGCGGCGCTTGCTGCGGCGTTTCAACGTGACGCTGCTGATCGTTGTAGGACTGTTGATTTTAGTGTTTTTGTTTTCGATTTTGAATTTCTTGCCGCAAGTGGGCGGCATCCCTGGCATCTTCGTCACGTTGGGCGTGTGGACGCAGACGCCAACGCTGACGCCAACCGCAACCAATACATCGACTCTGACCCCAACGCGCACCTTGACGGACACCCCGACGCGCACATCGACCTCAACGGCAACCTATACGCCGACCGCAACCTATACCCCAACCCCGATTCCGGCGCTGGATATCAGCGGTTTTCGCGTGGTGGTCGCAGAATTCGCCGCAATAGGCGCGGGCGCGCAAGGCGGCGAAGGATTAGCGGTGAGTCAGGTCATGGCGGCGACCTTGAGCGAATTACAAACCCAAGGGTTGATCGATGAAATCGTGACTGCCGACGATCCGCGCTATGCGTCGATGTGGGGTGTCGAACGACGCTGTGCCGCTGCTGGCGCGGTTGGCTCGATCTTGGACGCCGATCCCGCTGTCCGCCGCGCCTGTGCCAAGACGCTGGCGGACACGCTGCGAGCCGATGTACTGGTCTACGGCGTCATCGACGTGCCAGCGACGCGCCTCAACTCGACCATTCAGCCCGCGCTGATTGTGCGCACCGATTTCAACGCTGTCGAACCGCAGGTCGAACCCTTTGAGGGCGGATTTGGCAGCGCCATCACGATTTTGAGCTTCGACTCGGATATCGAGACGACCGCGCTGCGGGCGCGCGTCCGCGTCTTGACGTTGTTCCTCGACGGGCTGGCACGGCACATTGAAAGCAACGAGCCAGCCGCGCGGGAATTGTTCGATCAAGCGATTGTGGCGGCGGGGGACGAAACCGCCGGGTTAGAGGTGGTCTATATGTTCGCGGGCAATGCCGCGCTCAATCAAGTCAGCGAGTCGCTGCCCTATGAAGAACAAGTCCGACTGTACACGGCTGCGCTCGATTATTACACGCTGGCGCTGGCGTTACGCCCGAACTATGCGCGGGCGCTCAATGGGCGCGGCGCGGTCTTGTCACAACTGGGGCGTATCAACTTCAATCGCGGCGCGCCCGCCATAACGCTCCCTGAAGATGCGCTGTGTCTGTATGAACCGACGCCGACGACCTCTCAAGACCTCGCGCTGTTGTCCGAACGCTGTTTTGAAGCGGCGCTGGTGTCACCCGATCAGCCAGAGGGCGGCGATATCGACCTCAAATCGCGCTTCGGCTTGGGGCAGCTTTATTTATGGACAGCGATCTATGGTGTTGTTGAATCGCGTTGGGATGATGCGGCGTGTACGTTTGTAGAGGTGATCGCGCTCTATGACGCTTCGGCAGACAATGCCGCGCGCCAAGTTCGCACAATGTGGAATGCGGGACAGGCGCACGGCAATCTTGGTTACATTTTGACGCAGCAACAGCCCGCCAATCTCGATGCGCAAGCGCGGGCGCGCTATCACTATGGCGAAGCGATCCGGCTCTTGGAAGCTGATGTGTACCGCGCGCGGAATGTCGATGCGGTCACCGCCTACCGAAGGTTGATGTCCGATATCCCGGTAGGCGGTGATCCCAATGCGGTTACGGACTGCCCTGCGTGAGACTGTTGAACTGCTGTTGATCGAAGTTGTACGATTGCTGCACGATCAGCGCCGGATTGATCTGGAGTTGCGCGTAGGGATTGATGTAGATCGGTGTGATATAAGGATCAGACGGGAGCCAGTTGCCACCCCCAGTAACGCCCGGCGGCAAGACAAAATCGAGCGTACAGGGCAGGACACACAGCGCACTGTTGTTAGGCGCGCCGACACCCGGATCGTTCGGCGCAGTATTGTTAGGCGCGCCGACACCCGGATCGTTTGGCGCAGTATTGTTAGGCGCGCCGACCCCCGGATTGTTTGGCGCAGTATTGTTAGGCGCGCCGACCCCCGGCGGTACGATGATCCCCGTACCGATCCGATCCACCGCTAAGGTGTACGCGCCGCCATACCCATTCGCCGCGCCATGTGCGCGCACAAAGATGAAATAGAAATCGTCGCCCATCACGAAATCGATGCGGGGCGAACTGGTGGGTACGGGCGGCGCGCTCATCAACATCGGACGCCCATAGCGATCCAACAGCAGCAGCGCGGCTGAATTGTCCGTTTCTTCTGCCATCGTCAAGCGGATCGATGCTGGCACACCTGCCGCTTCACGAATCAGATACAGATCGAAGTTATCGACCGTTGCAGCTGCATCGAGCGCGTCTTCAACAGGCACGCCGAATGTCAGCAGACGCGGATTTGCCAGCGTTTTGGGTTCGACGCGCAGCCCATAAGCGCCATCGCCCGATGAGATGGTCGGATCGACGCCCACGACGGCGGTATAGGTTCCACTTTCGGGCGCGATGAACAACCACTGCGGCGAGGTGACAATATCGGGATGCGCGATTAACCCCGCCGGAAGCGGCGTCCCATCCGGTTGGCGGAACGACAACGCCGGGCGAAAGTCGCGCACGGGCGTGGTGAACACCAGCATCTCGCTGCGCACCGCCTCGAACGTATAGGCGTCGTATTGGGCTAGTTCTAACTGTCCCTCAATGGTCGTCCCGCGCGCCAACGCGCCGCGCATATTGGGGCTGATGGTCGAAAGCGAATCTTGGGCTTGCGCAACCGTCCAAGTGAGCGACAAAACGAGCATGAATCCGATCCAAACCGCGCGCCGTGACACGATGCAGCTCCTTCATCCCGATAGGGAAGAACGATAGTTATTACGGATGATCTATCATTTAGAGTCTACTACAAATCATGACACGCGATCTGACAAAATTCTGAATTCGCCTTTATGAAAGCGCGCCACAGCCACGCGCTTTCGTCGCCCCTACTTCAGCCGCGCGACCAGTTCGCGCCCCGCCGTCAATCCGCTCATGACCGCGCCCTCGACGCGGGGACCCCCGAACGCATCGCCCGCGAACGCCAAGATGCGCGGCTCCGTCAGCCCCGACGCGAACAAGCAGCGTTCGGGGTACAGCACCGATGGCATCGAATATTTCCAGCGTTTGATCTGTGCATCAACCACGCTCGCTTCGCCCAAAAACGGCATGATATCGATCCGCATGGCGGTCAAAATCTCCGCGTCCGCCCGATCCCACATCTGATGCGTGTACGCCGATGACGCCTGCGCGGTCAGCACGGTCACATCCGAAATGCCCTTGCGCCGATTGTCGCCCAACCATTGAATCGGGACGTGCGGACGCTGAATCGCGCCCGGCGGCGGCAGATGGAGTTCGCCATCGATCAAGAACAGCCCGACGATGCACGGTTCGTATTCGACCTCATCCAAGCCGTTGCGGTCGTCCGCCGTCAAATTCACATGCCCCGCCTCCAACAGCGCCAACGACTGCGGCACGGGCGACGTGAGCAGGACGGCGCGCGCGTGGTAAACGCCGCCGTTGGCGTCATCGACGCGCCAGCCCACTTCGGAGTTTGTCACCGCCGTGACCTTGACATCGACGCGCGTATCAAGGTCTTGCGCCAGAAATTTGGTCAGCGCGTTCATGCCGCCCTTGACCGCGTAGCGCGGGTGTCCGTCGCGCGTATCGGCAAGGCTGCCATCGCTCCAGCCGCGCGACCACTCAAAGACCAAGCCCGACGCGATCCAGCCGTCCACCATCTGCCGGAAGGTGTCGTCGCGCACGGTGAAGAACTGGGCGCCATGATCCGCCAGCCCGCCGCCGATGCGCCGCGTCGCCATGCGTCCGCCGACGCTTGTCCCTTTATCGACCACGACCGCCGCGATCCCGGCATCTTTCAATACGCGCGCCGCGTTCAAGCCTGCCAGCCCCGCGCCAATGATCAATACATCGGTCTGTACCATTTCAGCCATAAAAATCCTTTATAGAACCACACTGAACACAAAGACTCCGTAATTTTACCCTTTTCTCCATATCTCTGCGTCTCCATCTCATCAGGACAGCGGGCAAACGCATCAAGATACGAAGTCTCAATTGACAAGCTCACCTCACCCCTCAATCCCCTCTCCACTGCATGGCTGAGGGGGTTGGGGGGTGAGGTGAACGGTTTAGAGCCTATCCGAAACTCAAATTAAATAGGTCTGCTTTAGCGGAACAATTCGCGGACGATGATGTTACGCTGAATCTCGCTCGTCCCCTCGTAGATTTGGAACACCTTCACGTCGCGCATCAGCTTCTCGACCGGATATTCGCGCATATAGCCGTAGCCGCCGAACACCTGCACCGCATCAACGGTGACTTTCATCGCCATGTCCGCCGCGAACGCTTTGGCGAATGCCACCGCTTTCGGATTATGGACGCCGTGATCGACCATCCACGCCGCTTGCCACGTCAGCAAGCGCGCCGCTTCGATCTGGATCGCCATGTCCGCGATCTTGTGTCCAATCGCCTGATGCTGCCAGATCGGCTCCCCGAACGTCTCGCGCGATTTGGCGTACTTGACGCATTCTTCCAACGCACGCCGCGCCACGCCGACCGCGCCCGCTGCCACGCCCGGACGCGAATGATCGAACACGGTCATGGCGAGCATGAAGCCCATCCCATCTTCCCCGATGCGATTATCAGCGGGAACTTCGACATTCTCGAACGTAATTTCGGCGGTATCGGCGGCGCGCTGTCCGAGCTTGTCGAAGTGGCGGCTGACCGTGACGCCGGGCGTATCGCGCTCGATGATGAAGCAGCTCATCCCTTTATGCTTCTTCGCCGCATCGGTCACGGCGAACACCGTGTAAAAGTTGGCGTGATTGACGTTGCTGATAAAAATCTTCGAGCCGTTAATCACATAGTGTCCGTTCACCCGTTCAGCGCGCGTCTGCATCCCGGCGACGTTCGATCCCGCGCCCGGTTCGGTCACGCAGTACGCCGCCAGATCGCCCTTGTCCACCAGCCGCTCACCGAGCCAGTACGCTTTTTGCGCGTCCGTCCCACCCAACAAGATCGGCAGCGACGACAAGTTATTCACGCTCATCGCGGTGCTGATGCCGGAACAACCATACGCCAATTCTTCTTGAACCAGCACTTCTTCAAACACCGACGCGCCGGGTCCGCCGTAATCCAGCGGGATGTTCAGATTGACCAAGCCGATCTCGCGCCCCTTGCGGATGATTTCCAACGGGAACGCCGCCGTTTCGTCGTAATGCGCGGCGACGGGCGTAATCTCTTGGGCTGCGAAATCGCGCGCCATCTTTTGCAGCATTTTTTGTTCGGCGGACAGTTCAAAATTCACCCCGGATTGGGCGATTGTGGCGATCATCTGGTTCATCTCCAAAAATAATCAAATCTCGATTCAATTAATTATAATGTAAAAGATCAAAGCTTTCATTCGCAATTTTCACGATGGCGGTTAAAATCATGCTATAAACGTGAAAAGTGTGAGTTTTGTCGTTGATGATTGTGGATCATACTTATCAAAATCAATCATGACTCACCTCAAAAGCATATCGCGGTCGCGGGAAATTCGATAGCAGCGTATGTCGCTACGATTGAAAATTGCGGGCAGTATCTTGCTGGTGTTCATCGGCTTGTCGTTCGGGCTGGTGATCATCTCGCGCTTCGTGCTGCTTGACAGCTACGAGATATTGGAACGACAAGGGCTTACGCGCCAAATGGGACGGACACAAAATGTCCTATTGGACGAGATGAAAATGTTATCAGCCGTGGTCGCAGATTGGGCGTATTGGGATACAACGTATCAATTCGCCTTGCGCGCTTCGCCGGAGATTGGGTCTGTGGCACCGCTGATAAGCCTGTATGAGGATTACGGCATCAACGCGATTCTGATGACCGATACGCTTGGCATCCCGCTGTTGGCTTCGATGCGCGACTCCACAACGGGCGAAATCCGTTCGATGTCTATCCAAATGAGTTCCCCTCTCGCCGCCATCGCCTATCAGCTCGATTTTAGCCCCAATCCCCAATCGAATGTGCGCGGCATTGTGAGTGTAAACGGGACGCCGATCCTAATCGCTGCGCGCGCAGTGTTGGATAACCACCGCGCACGCCCCATCGTCGGCACACTGATATTCGGTAAGATCATCGATACAACGTATGCCGATATGTTGTCGGATCAACTGCTGATGTCCATCCAATTCTATAACTACGATGCTGCCGAACTACCGACCTACATTCAAGATACAATGTTGTCACCTGATCCAGCGCAAACCGTGGTCATCAACCCACTGAGTGATACTGAGATGGTGGGCTATATGCACATTGATGGGATCAACGGACAGCCAGCGATGTGGATGGTCGTCAATTACACGCGGAATATTTCAATTCAAGGGCGCGAGACGATCCGGCTGCTGGCGATCTTGCTGATCGCCGCCGGGCTGATCGTGAGTTTGGTACTGCTGTTTCTGCTCGAAACGTTGGTCACACGGCGCGTCAGCAGCTTGAGCGCCTCGTTAGAAACGATCCGCGCCGACGATACGCTGACGCGGCGCATCAAGCTGTCGGGAGACGACGAACTGAATCAATTGGGATGTGAGATGAACAACCTGCTCAATCGCCTCGCGGAGGCGCGTGGGCAATTGACCGATCAAAATACGGCGCTGGTGTTGGCATACGATAAGGCGCGCGAAGCCAACCGCTTGAAGAGTCAATTTTTGTCCACCATGTCGCACGAACTGCGCACACCGTTGAATTCAATCATCGGCTATTCGTATATCTTAACCGAGAGCATGGCGGGCAACATCGACAACGAAGCGCGCAAGATGGTTGGCATCGTCGCCAACAGTGCCGATCATCTGCTCGGCTTGATCAACACGATCCTCGACCTGTCCAAGATTGAAGCCGGACGCATGGAAATTGTGGAGAGCGATATCGACATTCGACGCACCATCGACTCGGTGAGCGCGCAGATCGCCGTTTTGGCATCGGTGAAAGGGCTGGCGTTCACCATCAAAGTCGATGCCAATCTCCCCGCGCTGCTGCGTGGTGACGAGCGGCGGTTGATACAGATTGTGGTCAATTTGCTCTCCAACGCGGTCAAGTTCACCGAACAGGGAACCGTCATCTACGAAACAGCATGGCGCGACAACCTGCTCATCATCTGTGTCACCGACACGGGCATCGGCATCCCTTCACCGGCGCTGTCCTACATCTTCGATGAATTTCGGCAGGTCGATGGCTCGACCAAGCGCGCGTATGGCGGGACAGGCTTGGGCTTGTCGATTGCGCGCCAGCTTGCGCGTGCCATGGGCGGCGAAATCGACGTCGAAAGTACCGTCGGCGTTGGCAGTAAGTTCACAGTGTGGCTGCCGCTGACACCCGTACAAGCGCCTTCCGGCGTGGCGATCCGCTTGAGCGCGGTCGAAGCCGCCGCCATCAACGCGCCGACGCCGGGAGCAGGTCAAGCATGATGCCGGCGCGCAACACGTTCGCGGATTGGGATATTTTGCTCGTGGATGACAGCATCGAGAGTCTGAACGTCCTCGAAATCGTGCTGAAGCACTACGGCGCGGTTGTGCATCGGGCAACGCAAGGCGCAGAGGCGCTGGATGTGATCACGGCGGTACGCCCCCGTCTGATCATCTGTGATCTGGCGATGCCCGTGATGGATGGGTGGGATTTGATCACGCGCCTGAAGCAAGACCCGACGCTGGCGCGAACGCCGATCATCGTGCTAACGGCGCACGCACAGCGGGGCGAACGCGAACGCGCGCTCGCTGCCAGATACGACGCCTTCTTTACCAAGCCGATCACGCCAGGCGTGTTCATCGAGGAACTGCTTGTTATGCTGCACGATTTCGACGCGGAAACCTAAGCGCAGGCGCGAACCTCGCCCCGAAATCCCCCTCTCCACGTTAAGGCGGACTTTGGGGTGAGGGTTGCGCTTTTTTGTCCGCGCTTTAGCCGCGCGCCTTGATCCGCCGTTTCGCCTCGGCTTGTACCAGCGACATAATGCCCATCAATCCCGCGCCCTTGCCCATCGACAATTCTTTGCCGAACAACTTGAACACGATCTCGGTGGGGACGGCGGCGATCTGATCGAGCGGTTTGCCGGACAGCGTTTCGCCCAAAATGACCGCCATCGCCATCGCGGACAAACCCTGCGGATTCAGCACGTCGAAATGATAGCGGATCGTGCCGTCGGGTTGATCGACGGCGAACACGAACGCCTCTGACTCGCACGACGGCGCGCGGTTGGCTTCGGGATAGGGCTGGGCGGCGATGGTCGGCGGCACACGCACGCTGTCGAAGCGATCCGCCATTTCGATCAGCAAATCTTGGCGTTCGCGGCGGTCGGAGATCGACGCCATGTCGTCCACCAATGCCGCTAACGCTTGGGGATAGGTTTCCATTTGCAAACTCCAATCATGAGCGAAAATCGAAACGGATTTCAACACAGCCGATCAGCGTCTGAGAAACGCCATGATTTGCGTCAGCGCGTCCTCGACGCCGATTCCATCGCGCGACCAGTCCCAATCCGCCCGCACGCCCGCCGCGACGCCGCGCGCTGGCACGTCTGCCGTTTTCCACAGCGCCAGCGCGTTTGGCGCGAACGGCGCATAGCGGCGCGGATCGGTGGGACCCATGATCATAACCGTGCGCGCGCCGGACGCTGCCGCGTAATGCGTCAGCCCCGTGTCGTTGCCGATGTAGACCAGCGCATCCGCCGCCAGCGCGCCGATCTCCCCGAACGTCAGCGCGCCCGCGAACGTCACATTGGGCGGCTTCACCTTGCGGCGCACAGCATCGATCAGCGCCGCGTCATCTTTGCCGCCGATGAGGATCGGATACGCGCCAAATTCTGCGACCAGTCGATTCGTCAGCGCCGCTAATTTATCCGGCGGGTAGCGTTTTGCGTCCATGACCATGCCGGGATTGCGCCCGCCCGCCGGATTGATCACGATGTGCGGCGCGAAAATGCCGCTGATCGCCAGTCGGTCGCACATCGCACCATAATCCGCTTCGGTGACGGGAACGTTTGCGTGACAATCCGTGGTGTCGATGCCAAGCGCGTGGACGACATCGAGATAGATTTCGGCTTCGTGGCGCGGCACATTCGGATCGATTTTGGCGCGCACCGTATAGCCGAACCCGCGTCCGCCGCTGTTCAATCCGGCACGGACAGGAATCCGCGATAGCAGCACCGCGAGGCTCATCAGCGGCGACCGCGACAGCGAGACGGCGAGATCGTAGTTTCCCGCGCGCAGTTGACGCACAAAGCGCGCCATGCCCGCGCGCGTCTTGACCGGATTGGCGTCCGCGCCCGTATCGAGGATGCCGTTCAGCGCCGGATGCCCCTCGATGGCGGCGCGCGACCACGAGCCGACCGCCCAATCGATGAGCGCAGCGGGGTACGCGCGGCGCAGCGCCGCGAGCGCCGCCGTCCCCAGCACAACATCACCAATACAGCAGGGGAGGATCAGGATAATACGTTGTGGATTCATGAGATTTTATTGTACCGCAGCGCGCCCGCCGCTCCATGCCCGAATTGAGCGGCGGGGCGCTGGAACTAACGCGGCAAGACTTGCGCCAAGACCACCAACAAGATGATCAAACCCGCCGCCAATACACCCATGCTGCGCAGATCGCGCAAAACATACGTATAGGCGGTGCGCAGTTCGTCCTCACTCACGAATTTGGTCGGATGCTCAAGCAACTGAGCGGTCAAATCGGAGCCAGCGAGTTGGATTTTCTTGGCGACGACGGCGCTGCGTTCCCGCTGTTGGGCGAGGCGGTCGCGCTCTTGCGGATCGGTACCAGTGATCGAAAGCTGACGGCGTGCGCTGGACTGCTGTGCCAACTGTGCCTGACGTTGGGCGCGGCGCTTGCTGGCGGAGACGGTGCTGTACGGATTCTTCTTGGGAGGGGTCGGTTGATTGCTCATATCAGAGTCGCTCCGCGAATACGACGATTCGATGGGTATTTTGTTGATAAGGATAGCAGGAAATCAGCGTTGCCGTCGCGCCGCCGCGATTCTCCAACACGTAGACCTCGTTGGGGCGGACGACCCGGTACGGTTCGCTGACGCGATAGGTGTAAAGATTGGTAGCGGTCTGGATCGTGAACTCGTCGCCCTGTTCAAGCTGATCGAGATGGCGAAATAGATCACCGTAGATATCGTTGTGCGCCGCCAAGACGAGGTTGCCGAGCGGATCGCCGGGATTCACGGCGTTGGGGAGCTGTCCGATGCCCTGCTTGAGCGCCTCCCAATCAACCCCCATCACGATAGATTGACTCAAGTTGAGCGCCGGAATCGACAAGTTGAGCGCGGTTTCGCTGCTTGGCGGCGGGCGGCTGATCACGGGCTGAACCCACTGCGCTTGGACAATCGGCGCGAGATGCGACGGCACTTCCTCGAAGTTAAACTGCGCGCTGCCCGTCGCGTCATCCACCGTGTGACCGCTCGGCAGGACGTAATTTTCGAGGCGCAGCGTCGGCGTCGGTTCAAGCGTCGGGATCGTGGCGCGCCGCTGTTCGTCCGCCAGTTGTTGGGCGGCTGCCGTCTCACGTTCGAGCGTTTGGACACCTTGCAGCAGCGTCGCGCTGATGCCGACGACCGCGATCACCGCGGCAACCTCGACCAACAGCAGCAGCCGATCCACGACGGTGCGCGTCGCCCGCCCGCGTCCGGTCGCGCGCTGGTGCTGCGCGCGGCGCATGGCGTCGCCGTCGATCACCAGCGCGCCATCGCCGCTGCCATCGTCGAATTGGGGAAGTACGCCGTTTTTCACCACACCGCGCTCGCTGTGGAGCGGGGGAGCAGTAACCTCACCCGCCAACCCGCGCTCTACGTGGAGCAGGGGAGTTCGTTGTATGATCGCAGACTGTTCCCCTTCTCCACTAGTTGGCAGGGGGGGAGATGAAGGCGCGGAGACGATGATTTCAACGGACTGTGGACGCGCTTCCACCACGCGCCCTTCGCGCTGAAGCTGCTGTAAGCGCCCCTGACGCGCTTCACGCTTCTTGATAGCGAGAATGTGTTCCAGTTCTTCGATGCTCACTTCATCGACGGCGCGTTTATCACGCATGATGTTTCCTCACCACAGCGAACACCTCACGCTCAAAGAACCACCGCAGCGGCGGCGTGTGGAATGCCATGTAGCGCAGCCCGCCGATGCCGTTCTTGCGCCAGTCTTGCGGCGGACTCTCCAACCAGACCTTGCCGACGAATCCGGCGCGATTCAGCGTGCGCTTGAGGCTCCACATCGATTGTTCGTTGACATGGACGTGTTCGTTGACGGACACCAAAAAGTTACGCGGGTTCTTCGGATAGCCCGCGCCCTGTCCCATGATCGCGCGCACACGGCGCACGAGTGGGTAAGCGTAGCGGTCATACCAAACGTTGGGCGCGGTGTGGACGATGAAGCTGCCGTCCGGCTTGAGGACGCGCGCGACTTCTGCCAGCGCCTGATCAAGTTCCCACGGATGCAGATGCTCGACCACATCGAACATCAGCACGCGGTCGAAGGCTGCATCTTTGAACGGCAGCCGCTTGGCGTCCGCCAGATACACAGCGACGTTGCCGGGCAGCTGCCCATCAAGCGGCTCGATCACATGGCGTGACATGCGCACGGCGACCTCGGCATAATCGATGCCGATGGCGTCCGCGCCCAAACGCGCCGCGTGCCGCAAAATTTCGCCGCGTCCACAGCCCACGTCCAAGATGCGCATCCCCGCTGTAACTTCTGCCAGCGCGAAGGCGGACGCCAGCCGCCGCGAGAGCTGTTCGCCCTCGCTGGCGTTAAATTCGTCGTAACCCTCGCACGCGGTACGAAAATACGACTCGTCGTAACGAGTCGATGGGACGGGATCGGGATGTCGCTGACTCACGGCTTGCCTTGCCTACCACACGATTTTCAGATTTTCGTCGCATTATAGTCGTTCGGGGCGCGCCGTGCCATTGTCGGGCGTGACGAGACCTGAACAAGCAGGTCGATGTCACCCAGTTGCGTGGAAAAATAGCGCGCGACAGGCTGCATGTTCTCGGTCTCATCTTTATGATCACATATCACGCTGTATAGATATCGTAAAATCGTTGGACACCCATAGACGTGACAATTTTGGTTCTCCATAACCTGAGTTTTGGATCGCTTCACCTCACCCCCAACCCCCTCTCCATTGCATGGCTGAGGGGGTTGGGGGTGAGGTGGACGGTTTAGAGCCTATCCGAAACTCAGGTTCCATAACTATCCCGCTCAAGTGCTAATCTTTTCGTGATCTGCACTCCGACCAAAGTTTGAATATGGTTGATCTGGCGTCGAGTTTGCGTTAAGATGATGTTACTGCTGCGTCGCCTAACCCTGCGAAGCCGACTATGTTGACTGAAGATGATCGTATATTTCTGTTCACCGCGCTCGTCCGCGTGATGCAAGATCGCCAACAACGGGCGGCACTCTTCGGCGTCGTCTATTTGGGGGAGTTCAGTACGCCTGAAATCGATGGCAAACCGCGCGATGTGGCGCTGTTGGTGATCACCGATTTGGCGTATCGCACCATGAAATCGGGCAAGCTTGGCTTGATCGCGCTGCTCGAAACGTTGATCAACTACGATTTCATCGGCTATGGCGACGAGCGCACGCGCATCGAAACGATGATGGCGCGCTTGCGCACGCCGCCGCCCATCCTCAACCTACCGTCGATCCCCGACGCCGCGCGTTCGACGCCCGATGATGGCGCGCCGCCTGACGACGATGCGCCGCGCAGCGCACCGAGCGTCAGCTCAACGCCGCTGCTGCCCATCGATTACAGCGCTGAACCGCTGCCCGATACCGAAATTTCGGTGGCGCTGCTCATCGCGGCGCTGCCCGTGCCTGACACCGATATCATGACCCTGCCGAAACACTTGGACGCCCCGCCCGACCAGCGTCCCGCGCCCGCGCCGAACGTGATCCTTCCGCCCGCCGATAAGCGCCACCCACCCTCAGAAAACGTGATCCTCCCGCCGGGTGTATCGAGCGGCGTCCGCCGTCCCGCGCCGCGCTCGCCCGCAAGCAGCGATCCTGTCCTGCGCCCGACGGACAGCGGGACGCCGCGCAGCAAATCGTCGCTCTCGCTGAAAAAATCGACGATCACGGCGCGCTTGGAACAGATCAAAGCGGCAGAAAAGCGCGCGATGTGGAGCGATGCCATCGACGCGGGCGAACAGCTCCTTCGGCTCGATCCGACGCACGAGCAAGGACGCCAGCGCACCGCCGAAGCGTATTATCAGCGCAATGTCACCCACTGGCGCAATCAGCAGTATGCGCGCGCCATCGCGGACTGTACGCGCGCGCTGGAACTCGACCCCACCAACGCGCAGTATGCCTATTCGCGCGGTTTCAGTCACCACGACAGCGGCGATTATGCCAGCGCCATCGCAGATTTTACGCGCGCGATTGCGTTGAAGGGCAACCTTGATGACTATTACGTCAAGCGCGCCACGTCCTATCTCATGATCGGCGATCCCACGCGCGCCATCGATGATTACAGCCGCGCTATCGAACTCGCGCCACGCACCGCCAATGTGTATTACTTGCGCAGTCTGGCATATCAGTCACGCGGCAACCGTAATTCAGCGCGCCGTGATCTCGAACTCGCCGCCGCGCTCGGCTATGCGCCCGCCAGAGATGAACTGCAAACGTGGAAATAGACGCGGCTGACCCACTCACCCAGATCAAACGCACGAAACTACAATGGATCATTCACCCCACCCCCTGATCCCCTCAGCCATGTGATGGCTGAGGAGAGGACACCTTTTCAAGAACCTCACCCCCTGACCCCCTCTCCGTACCGGAGAGGGGGAACATGAGGCGGAAACTCCCCCTCTCCACGCAGTGGAGAGGCGGTTGGGGGGTGAGGTGAATCAGTGAGAAAACCAAACATGTCCTCCCCTCAGCCATGTAATGGAGAGGGGGTTGGGGGGTGAGGTGAATCAGGGAGAAAACCAAACATGTCCTCCCCTCGCCATGTGATGGTCGGGAGGTGAGCTTATGTGTTTACCCTGCCCACTCACCCGCGTGCGATCAGCGCCTCAACCTGTGCGCGCTGTGGGGCGGTGGCTGTGCCGCCGTGTCCGAGCGTGGACAGCCCGCCGCAGATATTCCCCCACTGCAAACAATCCACGAGAGCGCGCCCTTCGAGATACGCACATAAGAAGCCCGCGTTGAACACATCGCCCGCGCCCGTGGTATCCACCGCCGTGACATCGATGGCGGGCATGTGAAATCGCTGATCATCCTGCCACGCCGACGCGCCGTTCGCCCCATCTTTGATGATCAGCGTCGGCACGAGCGCGCGCAGATCGTCCGCTGCCCTCTCAGCCGCAGCGCGTCCAGTAAGCTGCATCGCCTCTTTCGTATTCGGCATGAAGATGCTCACCCCCGCCAACGTCGCGCGGACTCCCGGCGATTCCAGCGTGATCGGACGATCTTGACAATCCATCGATACCGGGATGCCGCGTTCACGCAGCGCGGACAGCAGTTCCAGCGTGCGCGGATCAAGCTGAAAGCCTGTGAAGTGCAGATGCCGAAAGCGCGCCGTGTCGAGCGCCGCGAACGCCAATGCGACGGCGGTGGGCGCGGGATCGACATACGTGATGAAGGCGCGATCCTGTGGGTACGAGACCGCCACCGTCACCCGCTGCAACGGCGCGTCGATGCGCTGGATCAGCGCCGTATCGATGCCCTCGCTTTCGACGGTATCGAGGATGAAGCGGCTGAATAAATCTGTGCCGACGCAGCCGATCCAGCCCACGTTGACCCCCAAGCGATGCAGCGCGATCACCGTGTTCAGCGCGCCGCCGACGGTGACGGTCAGCCCCTCCGTATAGACTTCGCTCCCCAACGCCGGGAAGCGTGGAAATCCAGTGAAGATCAGATCACAGAAGGTGTTGCCCGGAATCAGGATATCGTACTCGCTCAATGCCACGTCCCCACCAGATCGCGGTGCGCCGCCAAGAACGCATCGACCAGCGTTGCTGCCAGCGGATACGAGCCGATCAACGGATGGTTCGTCAGGGCTTGTACGGCAAGACCGCGATCCCGTTCCAAAATGGCGCGCGCTGCCAGCCGTTCGTAGCGTTTGACCGTCTGCATCAGCAGCAGTTGGTCGGCGGGGATCGCGCCGATCCGTTCGGGCGTGATGCCGCCCGCGTCGATCCAGCAGCCGACCTCGACGATATCATCGTCCGCCATGCCATCAATCGCGCCACGATTTGGCACGTTCAGTCCGGTATAGTGGCGCGTGTCGTTCTGGATCGCCTCGACGCAGCCGAGCGCGACCGCCGCGTAGCCTTCTTCATCGTCGCCAACGGGCGGCGGCTTCACGCGATCTTCGCCGCCGCGCGCGTGTGCCATATACGTTCGACTGCGCGCGTCCATCACCTCGCGGTAGGCGGCAAGGCTGGCAGCCGGATCAGTTTCGACGGCGCGCAAGCGTTCCAACAGCGCGCGCGTCAAACGCAGCGTTTCTTCGCCGCGCGTCTCGGACTTTTTCAGCAATGCCGCCAGCGCCTCATCGCGGTGATAGAAATAATGCAGATATTCGTTCAGGAAGGCTTTTTGCCACACGATCAGTCCCGGCGCGAACAGCTTCATATGGGTCGATTGCACGAACGCCGCATCAAACAGCAGGGCGGGGAACACCTCCTCGCCGCCGCTCCCGTCGGGATTGGGATCGACGCGGACGCGGTTCGTCCACGATAAATGATTCAGCCCATACACCGAATGATGCACGCGCTCAAGCGGAACGCCGAGAAAGCGGCTGACGGCGTGTTGCGCGCCGTTCGCGCTGTCGCAAATGCCGACGATCCGTTCTACGCCCGCATCGTGGAGCGCCTGTGCGACCAAGCCCGCCGGATTGGTGAAGTTATACATCCATGCGCCGGGCGCGCCGATCTGTTCGACCACGCGCGCGATCTCCAAGATCGCGGGGACGCTGCGCATCGCCATCGCAAAGCCCGCCGCGCCTGTCGTCTCTTGTCCAAGCACGCCATGATCGAAACAGAGGCGTTCGTCAGTGGCGCGTCCTTGTTCCAAGCCGGGACGGATCGCTGTGATCACATGCTGCGCGTCGCGGAGCGCGGCGTGCGCGTCGGTGGTCAGCACGATCCGAAACGGCGCGTCCCCGATCATCTGCTGGCACAAGCCGCCGATCAAGCGGAGTTTTTCTGCGTCGTTGTCCATCAGCCACAGTTCGCGCAAGCCCAAGCGCGCCGCGCGTTTGACCAGCGACGGGATCAAGCGCGGCGTGCGGACGCCGCCGCCGCCGATAATTGCTAATTTCATGGATATATCCCTTTGCGTGGTGCTATGGCAGCAACGACAATTTGCGTTAAACTCATCTCAAATATTCTGACACGCTTCAGAAAAGGAAACAACCAATGAAGTTCGTATTTCGTGTCCTTGCTATCACAAGTCTGCTGCTCTCTGCATTCACCGTCGCCGCGCAAGACGCCACCAGCGTCACCGTCGCATTCGCCGAATCGCAGCCCACCACGCTCGATCCCCATGCTGCGCGCACCAACGATGATTTTCTCGTGATGCGCAATGTGTGCGAAGGCTTGACCAATTACGATGCCGTGACCTTGCAACCGATTCCGACGCTGGCAGAAAGCTGGAGCATCTCGGACGATGGCTTGGTCTATACGTTCACGCTGCGCGCGGGCGTGACCTTCACCGATGGCAGCACGCTCGACGCCGCCGACGTGAAATATTCGTTCGACCGCCTGTCTGACCCGAATCTTGGCACGTCCTACACCGCTGGACTCGTGCTGCGCGATGTCGCCGGTTGGGCAGAAGCCCGTCCGCCCGCGCCCGCCGCCGTTGGCGAAGGCACGCCGACGCCCGCACCCGTCGTCCCCGCAGGCGCGATCAGCGGTGTCGAGGTGATCGACGCGCAAACCGTGCAGGTCACGCTCACCCGTCCGATCACGTCGTTCCTGACGCGCTTGACGCTGCCCGGCGGCGTGATCATCGCGGAAGGCTCGGCAGAGGGCGCAGATTTCACGACGACGGGACCCGTCTGCACGGGACCGTATTCGGTCACGTCGTGGGCGCAAAATGATCAGGTCACGCTGCAAGCCAATCCGACCTATTGGGGCGGCGCGCCGGAAGTCCAAACCGCGACGATCCGCGTGATCCCCGAAGCATCCAGCCAAGTGATCGAATTTGAAGCCGGATCGCTCGATATCTCCGTCGCGCCAGAAGCCGATCTGCCGCGCATCCGCGAAGATGCGACCCTCAACGCGCAGTTGTTCAGCGTGCCGACGCTCTCCAACTACAATTTCCGCATCAACCTCAACGATCCCAAGGTGGGCGACGTGCGCGTGCGCCGCGCGCTGGCGCTGGCAATCGACCGCCAGTTGGTGATCGATACCGTGCTGCAAGGGCAAGGCGTCCCGGCAGATGGCTTGTTCCCGCCCGGCTTGACGACCTACGATCCCGACTACGCGCCATTTGAACGCGATGTCGAAGCAGCGCGCGCCCTGCTGACCGAAGCGGGCTACCCAGACGGCATCGAAATCACCATCCGCACCGATCAGAACGAGACGGAAAATCGCGTCTTGAACGCCATCGCCGCGACGGTTGCCGAAGCGGGCATCACCTTGATCGTGAACTCGACCGAAGCATCGGTCTACACCGAAGATCGCACGGCTTGCACGATGGAGATGGGCGGCATCCGCTGGACGATGGATTACCCCGATCCCGAAAACATGGTCGTGCTGCTGCTCCCCAACGCCGCGACGCGCGTCAACTGCGGCTATGGCACCGTCGATGTCGCCCCGCAGATTCAAGAACTGTACAATCAGGGCATCACGCTTCCGTTTGGCGACGAACGTGACCAACTGTTCCGCCAGATCGAACAGATCGCCATGGACAACGTGCTGATTTTGCCCGTCTATCACGGTGCCGCTGTCCGTTTGATCAGCAGCCGCTTGGGCGGGACGCCGATTGACAACAATGGCACGATCCGGTTCGCGCTGATGGACGTGCAGTAGTCACCGAATCGATCCAGCCCCACCCCCTCTCCAGACAGCCAAGAGGGGGAGATTACGAACCAAACGACTCAAATCCCCGCTCCACATGGAGCGGGGATTTAGAGGTGAGGTGGATTTCCCTTGAAAAACCATGCTTAAATATCTCGTCAGCCGCCTGATCCAGTTCATCCCGACGCTGATCGGCATTTACATCTTGACGTTCATTTTGATGCGCGTCCTGCCCGGCGATCCGGCACAGTTCCTCGAAGGCGACCGCGGCGACGAGCAAAGTCTCGCCGCGACGCGCGCGCGCTTGGGGCTGGATGAGCCGATCACGACGCAGTTTTGGCTGTTCTTCAGCGACGCGCTGCGCGGCGATTTGGGACGCAGTTTCATCACCAATCGCGCCGTCACCGACCTGATCGGGCAGACCTTCCCGCAGACAGCGGTGCTGGCGCTGTGTGCCATGCTGATCGCGGTCACGGCGGGGATCACGTTGGGGACGGTCGCGGCGATCACACACAATTCGATTTGGGACAATTTGTCGCGCTTGATCGCGCTGATCGGCGTCTCGATTCCGATTTTCTGGTTGGGGATTCAACTGCAAATCTTGTTCGGGCTGCAACTGCGGCTCTTGCCCGTCAGCGGCGCGGGCTTCGATGAACATCTGATCTTGCCGTCGGTGGCGGCGAGCTTCGGCATGTTGGCGGTACTGATGCGGATCACGCGCTCCAGCTTGCTCGACGTGCTGAACCAAGATTACATCCGTACCGCGCACAGCAAGGGCTTACGCGCCCGCCGCGTGATCAGCCGCCACGCGATCACCAATTCGCTGCTGCCCATCGTCACGGTCTGGGGAACCGGACTCGCCAGTCTGCTCAGTGGCACGCTGTTGGTCGAGGTGATTTTCAGCTATCCCGGCATGGGGCGGCTGCTGGTCGATTCGATTGGCGCGCGCGATTATCCGAGCGTACAGGGCTTGGTGATCACCTTCGCCCTGATCTACGCCGCCCTGAATTTACTCGTCGATCTGCTTTACCCGTTAGTTGATCCACGGATTCGCTACACATGACAATAGTTGCGCAACTGCGCGCCCCACGCGCTGCCCCACCCCGCCACCCGACCACATTGGCGCTGCGGCGGTTGCTCAAAAATCCGACCAGCATCATCGGCTTGGTGCTGATCACGGTGATCCTGCTGTGCGCGATCTTCGCGGCGTGGATCGCGCCCTACGATCCGATTTTGGGCGATCTGGCGAACGATTACGTCAAGCCGCCGTCCATCGAGCATATTTTTGGCACGGATGCCATCGGGCGCGACATCTTCACGCGCGTGATTTATGGCGCGCAAATCTCGCTCAAGATCGCGCTGGCAGCACAGACCATCGCACTCGTGATCGGGATCACCGTTGGGATGGTGACAGGCTTCTTCGGCGGCTGGATCGACACGTTGATCATGCGCTTCGTGGATATCGTCATGGCGTTTCCGCTGTTGATCATCGCCATCGCACTCACGGGCGTCTTGGGATCGAGCGAGTTCAATATCATCCTCGCGTTGGGGCTGATCAATTGGACGGTGACGGCGCGCATCGTGCGCAGTCAAGTCTTGGCGGCGAAAGCGATGGAATATGTCAGCGCCGCGCGCGGATTGGGCGCGAACAGCGGCGCGTTGATGGTGCGGCACATTCTGCCGAACATCATCAGCCCCGTAATCGTCTACGCGACGTTGGGACTCGGCACGATCATCCTTGCCGAAGCGTCGTTGAGCTTTTTGGGTTTGGGCAGCGCGCAGCAGGCGACGCCGAGTTGGGGCAAGATGCTGACCGAAAGCCGCGCGTTCATCCGTTCGGCGTGGTGGATGCCGTTTTATCCCGGCGCAGCGATTCTGCTGACGGTACTCGGCTTCAACCTGTTGGGCGACGGTCTGCGCGATGCGCTTGATGTGCGCGGCAACTAGGCAAAGGCAAGCTCACACCCGCCCCCTTTCCGTATCGGAGAGGGGAGGACATGTTTGGTTTTCTCCCTGATTCACCTCACCCCCCGACCCCCTCTCCACGGCGTGGAGAGGGGGAGTTTCCGCCTCGTGTTCCCCCTCTCCGATACGGAGAGGGGGTCAGGGGGTGAGGTTGCTTTTATCTACACTCTTGGCGAACGACTAGCGATCCGGCATTTTCTACAGGGACAATGTGATGAATATCTTGGCGATTGGCGCGCACGGTGACGATCTCGAATTGTTTTGCGGCGGCACGCTCGCGCGCTATGCCCAACGTGGCGATCATGTCGCTATGTGCGTCGTCACCGATGGGCGCGGCAGACCGAAGGGCGATCCCAGCGCCATCGCCGCGATCCGGCGTGCCGAAAGCGCAGCATCGGCGGCGATCATCGGCGCGGAGTCGCTGTGGATGGGTTTGCCCGACGGCGGCTTGTGGTTCGATGAGCCGACACGCCACGCCTTCATCGAGGTGATCCGCCGCGCCACACCCGATCTGATCATCACGCATCCCCCCGACGACTATCATCCCGATCACAAGACGACCAGTCGCCTCGTCATGGACGCGGCACAGATCGCGCGCACCGCCAATTACGCCTCGACGCTGCCGCCGCATCGGGCGATAGTGCCGATTGCGTTCATGGAAGCGGAGCGCGGGATCGGCTTCATCCCCGAAGAATACGTCGATATCGCCGCGGTCTGGGCGCAAAAATTGGCGATGCTCGATTGTCACAAAAGCCAGTTGATGCCCGCCGGTTATGACCCAGATTTCGCGCTGCCGCCCCCCGACGAAAACGTGTTCCATCAGTACGCGCGGGCATTGAGCGCGTTTCGCGGCTTGGCGGTCAACACGCCCTATGCGGAGGGCTTCCGCTTCTGGCAGGCGGCGAATCGGCTGGTGACGCATCGGGTGCTGCCGTGAAAAAAGTTTCACCGCCGCGCGCGCAGAGAAAAGAAGGCTCATGCTGTCTTGTGGTGCATCGTAGGGGCGTTCCAGTGGGACGCCCGCCTGTGCGCGGGTTTGGCACGCCAACCCCCCTACCGATATGGACTCATTCTACCCGACCGCCCCGCTCTTTTTTCGCTGCGTCCTCTGCGCTGAAACTGCTTTGCCGTTAAAATTCTTCGTACCAATCCCAGTTCCGCTCGTCCTGCGCCGTCTTTTGGAACGCCGCCAAGCGCCGATGATTTCCAACGACGATGGTTTTGCCCGCGATGGTCAAGTGCGGCGGCATGTCAAGCCGCTGATAGGCGGGATACTTTTCGACGTAGTGCGTCACCTTGCGGATCGCCGGAATCCATTCGTCGTCAAAGACCACGATCCCGCCTACTGCCAACATGCGATTGATATAGAAGAAGTCGAGCAGGACATGATCGAAGGTGTGATTGCCGTCGATGAAGGCGAAATCGCATTGATAGCCCGCTTCGACCAGCTTGGGCAAGCCGAATTCCGAGAGTTCGTCGTGAAAGGTGAAGCGGTCGCCAAAGCCCGCGCGCCGCATGTTCTCGATGCCGATGCCCTGCCACGCGCGCTGCTGATACGGATCGAAGATGTGATGTTCGATGCGGGCGCACGTTGCCGCTGCCGACGCAATCGCCAGCGCCGACGCACCGTAAGCGAAGCCCACCTCGATGATGCGGCTGGCGTGCGCGCGTTTGACGAAATGCGCCAACAGAGAACACGATAATTCATCGATGTTGGAGTGCAGTTTGATCCGTTCGCCAGCCGGTGTCTGTACCGTCTGCGTCTTCAGCATGTCGTGTAGGATATCGGGCAGCGCGGGCAGGACGCGCGTCCGTTCCAGCGCCGCCTTCACCGCGCGCAGATAATACATGCCCGTCAGCGAACGAGTCATGTTGCTGCGATGGATGCGCCGTTCCAGCACGATCTTGGCGAGCAAACGCTCGGTCAAACAGCGTTCACGCGCGCGCAAATACCACTCCAAGAAGCTGTAGGCGCTGCGATCTTCGACGCTGAACGTGCCAATCGCATCGAACGCCGCGTTCCGGATCAGCAGCCCGCCGACCACATAACCCGGCGCGATTGGATTCGGGATGGCGATGCGCGCCGCCTCCGCCGCGCTCAATTCCGGGCTGATAAACTGGCGCACCATGCCGAATACGGCGTCCAAATGCGGATCGGCGTCCAATGCCGCTGTTTGCAGCGTCAGCTTATCGGGCGTCCAACGGTCGTCGGCGTCCAAGAACGCCAGCAATGTGCCAGATGCCAATTCAATCCCGCGATTGCGTCCACGAGCCGCACCCCCGTTCTCTGCGAGGCGTTCCATGCGGATGCGTCCGTCGCGCGCGGCATACTCCGCGAGGATCGCGGGCGTGCCGTCGGTCGAAGCGTCGTCTACGATGATGATCTCGGACGGCGGCGTCGTCTGGGCGAGGATGCTGTCCAATGCCTCTGACACATAGGCGGCGTCGTTGAAACTGGTGAGGATGACGCTGATGGTTGTCATGACGGGCTGTACTTCTTCTCGTGTTGGCGGCGGCGAATGGAAGCGAAATGGATGCGCGCGATCTCACGCTGCATGGCGGCGCGCTCCGACGGCGACGGCGCGGGCGTGCGCAAGACGGTTTCGGCGGGCAGCGCGCGCGCAAGATTGGCATCGAGCGCGCGCGTGAACCAATCAGCGGCGTGCGCCAGTGGATACGCCGGATCGAAGCCGCCGACCTGATCGAAAGCGGCGCGCCGTGCCAACAGCGATCCGAGTGGAATGTCCCACAGCGGCGGCGCAGCTGTCGGAACGTCCGTATCGGCGTAGCCCGCCACCGTCTCGACGTGGGGATTGGCACGCATAAATTCGATTTGACGGCGCAGTTTGTCACGCAGCCACACCTCGCCCGCGTCGATGAACGCGATCAGATCGCCGCGCGCCGCCGCGATGCCCACGTTGCGACCCACAGCGGCGTCGATGCTGTCCGCTGCGACGGCGCGCGCCTCGTAACGCGCCGCGACCGCATCCGCATCCGCGCCAACCACGATCAGATCGAGCGGCAGATAGTCCGACATACCAACTTGCCCACGCACGCTGTCTAGCGATACGTCGTTGTGCGTCGCGTTCGCCGCGCCGATGTAAGCGATCACGCTGATCAGCGGCGGCGGCGCGTCCGGCAGCGGATCGACACACGCTGCGAAGTGGCGATTCAGCGTATCAATCGTCGTCGGAACGCCGCGCCGCTCGGATGCGCGGCTCAGGACGCCCATCGTCGTGAGCGGGATCTGTGCCAATGTCGGCTGCGCCGTGACGTTGACGGCGTGACGCCGGTACAACAGCGTGACGCGGCGCAAGATCGCCATGCGCATGTTCGCTTCTTGCGCGCGCAAATGCCAATCGACATCTTCCGAGTAGAACAGGCGCTCGTCGAAGCCGCCGACGCGCTCGAAGACCTCACGCCGATACAGCATCGCGCCCAAGTTGACGTTGAGATACGGTACATTGCGGATGCGCGTCGGATCGTGTGCGGGCGTCGAGTCGGCACCGAGCAGCGTCACCATTTGGATATAGCCGCCCGTCAGCATCAACGTCGCATCCAACGCGAGACGTTCCGCGCGCACCGTCAGGCTGTCCGGCGGAAACAGATCGTCGGCGTCCAAGAGCGCGATATAGTCCCCGCGTGCCGCCGCGATGCCGCGATTGCGCGCCGCGCCGGGTCCGATCTTCGGTGTTTGGATCACGCGCACATCGTCGCCCAACGTTGCAGCGACAGCGGGCGTAGCATCGGTTGAGCCATCATCGATGATGAGGATATCGAACGTCAGATCGCGCTGGGCGCGCAAAGACGCAATCGCATCGGGCAGAAAGATCGCCGCGTTGTGCGCAGGGATGATCACAGAGATGAGCGGCAATTTCATAAATCCTCAAGGAAGGTGGAAATGGCATCAGGAATTTCATAGCGATCCGCGCCGAGCGCCAATGTATAGACGGGCGCACAGCGGACGAGCGCGGTGAGCTTGTGCAGCGTGTGCGCCTTCGCGCCAATCAATTGGAAGATCGTCGTCGGCGCGGCTGCCCACAGCGCCTCAAACGGGCGGGCGGGCGTGATCTGCGTGCGCGCCGCGCCCGTGATGCGCGGGAGCAGGATCGCTTTCAGCGGGAACGAGCCGATCAGCGCGTCGGGCGCGTGATCGTACAGCGACAGCATCGCTTTTTCGGTGTCGAGGCGGTCTGGATTGCTGATCCAGCGCGCCATGTGCGGAAAGCGTCCGATGTTGTCCGCGTTCAGCTTGGCGATATTGTACAGGCTGTAAACGGTCGGCGCAGCGGCGTCGATGCGCACAGCGGTGTAATCGTCGCCCGCCAAACGTAATCCAGGCGGCTGATCATGGTCGGGTACGCACGACAGCGCCGTACTCGACTTGCCCGTGCCGCTGACGCCGATCAACAGCGCGCCCCCGCGCGGCGTCCCGACGGCGGCGGCGTGCAAAAGCTGCACATCGGTATCGCGCGACCACAAATGCAGCAGCGGACGCAGCGGAAACGCGCGCTCCCAATACGGCTGCGCGGCGGCGTCCGCGAACCAGACGATGCCGATCCGCCGTTGGCGGTCGATCAGCGTCAGTTGTTCGTACCATTGATGATGCAGCGCGCCAAAACGCGCGTTGTTGTAGCCACGAATCTCGCCTTGGGTGCCATAATCGCGCGTGCAGCGATCCGCCGCGAAGTCCCATGGGATGGCAGGCAGCGGTACGTCGGTAGCGGCGCTGTCCCACAGGTACACGGTGAACGACTCATCATCGTCCGCGCCCTCCGCGCCCGTCTCCAAGTGTGCCAGCGCCGGAAACGTCAGCCGCTCGACCGCGCGCCCCGCATAGCACAGCCGAAACAGCGCGCCCGCAATCGTGCAGCACCGTTCGCTGGTGTGGCTGGTGGCGGCAGCGCGCGCGAAAGCGTCCAAAACCGCGTTAAAATAACGTTCGGGTGCGGTGTCCGTCACCCTATTGGCAGATGAAGGGGCGGCTGTAAAGGCTGAGTCGAACGTCATGACGCGGGATTTTGCTGGGGCCAGCCAATATCACCGACTTCGTGAATCGGGTCGATCATCAATAAATTTTGCATATCTTTGTAGATGTCGATCATGGGTGTCACGAATGGCGGACGGACGGCAGGCGGTGTGAGCGCCAACGTGAGTGGTGTTCCCCCCGTCATTGCGACGATCAAGCCCTGATCGATGAGCTGCGTGATGAACGGCGCGATAGCGAACGAGATGGTCATCAGATCGCCGTCATAGCTGGTGAGCAAGCTTTCCGCGATTTGGCGGACGGTCGCACCGCGCTCGATCAAGTTCCAGATGGTCGCGCCCGTGCCTTGCATACTGTAGTAAATGCCCGCTTCAAGATGGATGATGATCACTTCGTCATCGATGGTCTCGCTGACGACGTTGGGGGCATTGATCCGGTATTGATCGTTGACGTTCATGGGTAGCAATCCTCCATCGGCGGATTATAACATGGGGACTGACGACACCAAATGTCATGGTCATGCACTTGGTACGGCATCATCCAAAACACGCTAAAATCCTCAGCATACCAGATTTGCTTAAACAGAAGCTCCCGAAGCGGGGAACGCCCATCATGGTGTATTACGCGCCGCCGAACACGGCATGGCTGCTGTGATGTCCGTCACGATGCGCCCATGCAACATTGACGATAAAATAACCGTATTCATTGACACGTCTCTGGAATGAGGAGCAGTTTGCACATGAACATCAATATCAAGCATCAACCCGCGTTCTCGCTGGCGGTGGTCACGCTCGACCCCAACGAAGCAATCAAGGTCGAGCCGGGCGCGATGGTCAGCTTCAGCGATGGACTGACGCAGGAAACGAAGGTCGAAGGCGGGATCATGAAGGGCTTGAAGCGCATGATCGGCGGCGAGAGCTTCTTTCAGAATACGTGGACGGCGAACGCGCGCGGCGGCGAAATTACCCTCGCGCCTACCCTGCCCGGCGACATGATCATCATCGAGATCGACGGGCGCGGCTTCAATCTGCAATCGGGCGCGTTCGTCGCCAGCGAATCCGGCGTCCAGTTCGATACCGGCTGGGGCGGCGCGAAGGGCTTCTTCGGCGGGGCGGGTTTGCTGCTGCTCAAAGTCAGCGGCAGCGGGACGATCTTGGCGGCGTGCTACGGCGCGATTGAGGAACGGATCCTCGAAGCGGGACAGAAATACAGCATCGATACCGGGCATATCGTCGGCTTCGACAATTCGATTCAATTCCAAGTGCGCGGCAGCGGCGGCTTCAAAAATACCGTCTTTGGCGGCGAAGGCTTCATCTGCGAACTGACGGGACCGGGGCGCGTGTTGATGCAAACCCGATCCGAAGGCGCGTTCTTGAACTGGCTGATCCCGAAGATTCCGCAGCGTTCGAGCTAAGAAAAAGGGATTGAACGCAGAGGAAAACAGACGTCGCAGAGGAAAGAAAGTGGGTTCTGTCTTTTTTCTCTGCGTTAAATTCCTTTTTTTCAACCTTATCAAACCTGAGTTTCGGATAGGTATTTTGCGTGACTTTAGGGTTCACCTCACCCCCCAACCCCCTCTCCCCTGCGTGGAGAGGGGGCTGGGGGGTGAGGTGAATCAGGGAGAAAACCAAACATGTCCTCCCCTCAGCCACGCAGTGGAGAGGGGATTTAGGGGTGAGGTGAAGCTATCCGAAACTCAGGTTATCAATCGACATCCACCGCTGAAAAAAGGATCGCCCATGTCCATATCACCCGTCAATCTCGCGGCGCTCGTCGGTTATGCGTTCGAGCCATTCGATTTTCGCTATACGGAGCGCGACGCCAGCTTGTACGCGCTCAGCATCGGCGGTGCGTCCAATCCGCTGGATACGTCCGATCTGCGGTTCGTCTATGAGCAACACGCGGACGGCTTCAACGTGTTTCCGACGTTTGCGGTGATCTTCCCGTCGCGCATGATCGATGTGCTGCTGTCCGGCGGCGTGCCGGGCTTGGCGTTCGATCCGCTGATGCTCTTACACGGCGAACAAGACACCGAAATCCGCGCGCCGCTCCCGACTTCCGGCGTGGTGACGTGTAAGCCCGTCATTTCCGCCATCTACGACAAGGGCAAAGGCGCGCTGGTGATCACCGATGTGCCGTGCTACGACGAAAACGGCACCGAAATCGCGTTCCACCGTTACAGCATGTATATTCGCGGACTAGGCGGCTTCGGCGGCGAACGCGGCGCGTCCAGCGAGGTCAACGTGCCGCCAGATCGCGCGCCCGACGCGGTAACGTCCGAACAGACGATGCCGAATCAGGCGCTGATCTATCGGCTGTCGGGCGATACCAATCCGCTGCACGCCGATCCGATGCGGGCAGCTTTTGCAGGTTTCGACCGCCCGATCCTGCACGGCTTATGCACGTTCGGCTACGCGGCGCGCGCTGTCCTGCGCACGTTCGCGGATAACGATGCGGCGCGCTTCAAGCGCATCCGCGTGCGCTTCGCCAAACACGTCTTTCCCGGCGAAACACTGTTGACGGAGATGTGGGACATGGGCGACGGGCAGATCGTGTTCCGCGTTAAGGTGGCGGAGCGCGATGAAGTCGTGTTGAGCCACGCGGCAGTTGAACTGGTGGCGGACGAACAGCGAGTCGGCGCTTGAACCATGATGCAAACGGTCACACTCGACGAAGCGAAACAGCGGTTGGACGAATTGATCGACGCTGCGATCAATGGCGATACGATCCTGATCGTGCGCCCTGAGCGCCCAACCGTGTAATTGAGGGTGGGGCATAATTCCCTCTCAAGCCTGTTTTACACTATGCCTTCTGGTATTGACAAGTCATTTTGAGTAGGGCATAAAGAGGCGGCAATGGCTCACAAGGATTTATGCCCCACCCTCGTGTAATTGACATTTGCTGCAATAGCGGTGGAAAACCAACCGCGCCAGAAACGACAGGCGGACAGCGCGGCTGGCTTAATCATCATTCATGATGATTTTGACGCGCCGTTAGCGTAGGGGCGACCTATCACCCCTACACAGCTTTCACAAGCTGCCGCGCTGTCCGCAGCGCTAATGTTGGGATGATCAACAGTTGGATCAGCCCGTTCAGCACGACGATCACGGTACTGCCTTCGTGTCCCATCACGCCCAACGGCAGCGGCAGATCGATCAGGAATGCGCCCGCGATCAGCACGCCGATCACCGCCAACGAGAACACGATGTTCTGCCAGACAACACGCCGCGCCTTTTTGCTCAGACCAATCGCGTAGGGGATCAGGTCGAGCTTATCGCCCATCAGCACCACATCCGCCGTCTCCAGCGCCGCATCTGTCCCCGCCGCGCCCATCGCAATCCCGACCGTTGCCGTCGCCAATGCGGGCGCATCGTTCACGCCGTCGCCCACCATCGCCACCGCGCCGATCTCGCCCATGATCTGCTTGATCGCTGTCACCTTGTCGTCGGGCAGCAGTTCCGCCAGAACGCGATCCACGCCCGCTGCGCGCGCCATCGCGGCGGCGGCGCGCTGATTGTCGCCCGTCAGCATCACGACTTGGACGCCTTGCGCCTTCAATGTGCGGATCATGGCGACCGCTTCGGGGCGCAGCGTGTCCGCCAGCGCGATCATGCCGATGATGGCGTCGTCCTGCCGCACGATCATCACCGTCTTGCCGTCTTCCTCCATGCGAACGCGCGCCGCGTCCATATCGGCGGGCAGTTCCGCGCCCAAGTGTATCGGGCTGCCGACTTCGACGTGCCGCCCATCCACCAGCGCGGTCACGCCGCGTCCGGGCAGCGCGGCGAAATCGGATACAACCCCTTCCGGCTGCTTTTCATACGCCCGCACGACTGCCGCCGCCAGCGGATGCTCTGAGCGCGATTCGACCGCCGCCGCCACGCGCAGCACGTCCGCCGCCGCGATGCCCGGCGCGGGGACGATATCCGTCACGGACGGCTTGCCCGCCGTCAGCGTCCCGGTCTTGTCGAACGCGACCGCCTTGATCGATGCCAGCGCCTCTAAATACGCGCCGCCCTTGAACAACACGCCCGCGCGCGCGCCCGACGCAATCGCGCTGATGAAGGATGCCGGCGTACTGATCACCAGCGCGCACGGCGATGCAACCGTCATGAGTACCATCGCGCGATAGAAGTTGGACGAAAAATCAACCAGTCCAAGCGCGGGCGGCACGACGATGAACAAGCCGACGGCGCTGATGATCACGACGGCGTAGATTTGCTCGAAGCGTTCCAAAAAGCGTTCCGTCGGCGCTTTGCTGTCTTGCGCTTCTTCCACCAAGCGGATGATGCGCGCCAAGACGGTATCGGACGCGCTGCTCGCCGCCTCGACATCGAGCGCGCCCTGCCCGTTGAGCGTCCCGGCGAAAACTTTTTCGCCGACCGCCTTTTCAACCGGCATCGATTCGCCCGTAATGGGGGATTGATCGACGGTTGAGTGTCCTGCGCGCACCACGCCATCGACGGCAATCCGTTCGCCGGGCGCGATCAACAGCACGTCGCCCGCGCGGATAGCATCGATTTGCACCACCTCGACGCCGTTCCCCCGTTTGATTTTCGCTTCGGCGGGATACAATTTCATCAGACTCTTGATCGCTTGGCGACTGCGCCCGATAGCGTAATCTTGCAGCACATTGCTCAAGCTGAACAGGAACAGCAAGAGCGCGCCCTCGTGCCACTGGTCGATCAGCGCCGCGCCGAACGCTGCCAACAGCATCAACAGATCGACATTGATGACGATCTTGCCCGTTGGCGCGTCGCTCTCAGCCGCTTTGACGGCGCTCGGTTTGAGGATGCGCAGCCCGATCAACACTTCTTGCGCGCCGTACAACCCGCCCGCGCCATAAGAAATCAGGTTGGCGATCAGGATCAGCGCCGCTGGCGCGCCCGCATTGCCGAGCGCGATGCTGGACAACAGCGCGATCAACGTGACGACGACCAAGCGCGGTTCAAGCCAGTCTTTTGTCCGCCAGCGCGGGACGACGGTCGGTTGGTCTTGGAGGGGTTTAACGAGTGTTGTCATATTGACACCTGGCTTCATGACAGAGTTTGCACACATTATTGATTTAATTTAACCATCATTTCGGTTTGATCGCAAGCGACATGGTATCATTTGGTAATGTGGGTTTACAAATAATACAAAGGTTCACAATGTTGCGATTATTGTCCCGTCGCCAGTTCTTAACGCGCGCCGCCGCGCTCCCCCTGCTGCCGTCGCTGTCGGCGTTCGCCCTGCGCGCACAAGCCGCGCCCTCGTTGACCGTCGCCATGCCCGCGCTGCCCGATACACTCGATCCGCACGTCGGCGGCGAACCAGCACGACTGTATACGCCCCAGGTGTTCGATTCATTGGTCGTGTCCGCCGACCTTACAATCCGTCCAGCGCTGGCGGAGTCGTGGACAGTGGACGACGATGGTGCAACGTTCACTTTGCGCGCGGGCGTCACGTTCCAGAACGGCGAACCCTTCGATGCTGCTGCCGTCGTGTTCAATGTCGAGCGCGCCCTCGCGCCGGATGTACCGGAACGTGCCGAACTCCGCGCGCTGATGGGTGATATCACCCGCGTCGATGCGCTCGACGCGCTGACTGTGCGCATCGATAGCGCCACCCCACAGACGCTGCTCGCTCGGCTGACCTATCTGTACATGGTCGCGCCAGAACACACGCGCGCACAAAGCGACGATTTGCGTTACGAAGCGTGGGGGACGGGCGCGTTTCAGGTGGTGGCGTTCCAACCGGCGCGCACGCTCGATTTGGCGGCGCATCCCGACTATTGGGGCGACACATCCGGCGCGATCCAAACGCTGCAACTCGCAGCGTTCGATGATCCAACGCGGCTGATCGGCACCATCCAAAGGGGCACCGCCGATATCGTGGCGGGCGCGCCGATGGATTTGCTGGCGGCGATTGCGCGCATCTATCCCGTGGCGACACGCCAGGCACAGACCACGCTGATCGCACAGTTTCACGCGGAAGTCGTGCCAGAACTCGCAGATGAGCGCGTGCGCGGGGCGCTCAACCTCGCGTTGGATCGGGCATTGATCGCGGATGTGGCGTTCGGCGGCTATGCCGAAGCGGCGTCACAAATCACCCCGCGCGGCGTGGCGGGATACGATCTATCTATCCGCACGTCGGTCTACGACACCGCATCGGCGCGCGACCTGCTGGCAGAAGCTGGAGTCGTCACGCTGAGTCTTGAGATTGGCGCGCGAACGGACGCCGAAATCAAGACGGCAGCATTCTTATTGGGTTTTTGGGAAGGGATCGGCATGACTGGGGCGGTCGTTTCAAGCGCTGATCCTGACGCCACGCCCGCCGTGACGGTTTCGACATTGGACGTGGGGAGGTTCGCCGCGCCGCTGTCGGACGAGGTGCTGCCGCTGGTCTATCCACAGACGGTCTACATCTATACGCCGGGATTGCAAGGCGTGACCGTCACGCCAGACGGCGCGATCCATCTATGGCAAGTGGCGCGGGTGTAGTCCCAACCTTACCTCAACCGCATCCCGTGTCCGCGCATCATTATTACCGCTCAAGATGGCTGTCTGGGCGACCCTTATGACGAACGCGGTACGCCTCCGCGCCTACACACCGTCGAGATGCGCTACGAAACTGACTGTGCCAAACGCAAGCTGTTGAGGATGTCTGCGGTGCTGATCATCGTTGGGCGTCCCAAATCGCGGATGCACAAAATCAGATCACGCAGCGCGTTTTGAATACATTCGCGCGACACCACCGATTTACCCTGCGGCGCGTAGGCGCGCAACCGCCGCGATTTGCCATCGCGCTTTTCCGGCGTGACCGAGCCGGGCAGATACAACATCAGCGGCGCGCTGTCCACCCACGTCGTGATCTCGATCACCGTCGGCAGCGCCTCGCGCAGCGTAACATAGCCGTTCTCGAAGGTAAAGCGCACCGTCGTGCGTTCGGTGGCGGTGCTTTGATCGAAGCCATGATAAAGGTGCGCGCCCGCCTCGCCAAACCGCGCGATGGCTTCGACCCGCTCAATCGCGCCATCCGCACGCGCGAAATGCTGTGCGGCTAACATTTCGCCCGACGTCCCCGCGATCCACGCGAATACATCGAGGAACGGGAGCGCGTGTTCGAGCCAGATGCCGCCGCTGCGAGCGCGATCCCAGAACCAGTGATCGGGCGGAATATCGCGCCCCGCTGCGTGATTAGTCAAATCGATGTGGCGCAGCGCGCCCATGATCGCATCTTGCTGCAAGGCGGCAACCGTGATGTAAAACGGATTGAAGCGCAGCATATAGTTCATCGCCACGCGCACGCGCTGATCTTCCGCCGTCGTCAAGATCAGTTCCGCATCGGGCAAATTGAGCGCCAACGGCTTGGCACAGAAAACATGCTTACCCGCGCGCACCGCTGCCAAGCTCTGTTCGGCGTGCAAATACGGCGGCGTCATCAATGCGACAATATTGACGTAAGGGTCTTCCAAAATGCGGTCGAGCGACGCATACGCGCGCGCGCTGTACTTCGTGGCGATCAAGCGCGCTTTTGCGACATCGACATCCGCGATACCGACAATTTTCACCTCTGGCATCGCAGCGAACGCATCCAAACACACTGCCCCGAATATGCCTGCGCCCACCAACCCAATTCCGAGCTGACCATCCAAGCTCATTGCGATCCTTCCCGCATAGAGGGGACAACACCCCGTGCAGCCCTGAATTGATCCTATCGGGCAAACGGGGCGCGCGCCATAACAAACGTGTCACTTTTCTTGGTCGATTTGTTACATTAAAATTTTTCACGAAACCTTTACATAGAATTAATCATACAACCAACGATTGAAAAATGGAAATTGCAAGCAACATTATGAAACGCTCGACCGAATTGACCCGCAGCGCCCTCGTTTCATTGAACGCTTGTTCCATTTTGCGTACTTTTGGCATATAATCGAAGGTATCCGAACAAAATATCGCTTATGGAGAACGCATGAATGCGAAAATCTTGGGACGCGCGCTTGCGGACGCCGGCATCGCCGCGCACGAGCTGACGCCCCTGCCGGAACTCGCCGCCGCGCTCACACCCACGCCGTCCTATTTCGCGCTGACGAGGGGCGCGGACACGCCGACGCCGATTTATGTGCTGCCCGTCGCCGCCGATGCGCTGATCGGCACATGGGAACGACTGCGTATGCTCACCGACGTGACGGGGCAGTATCCCGTCATCCTCGGCGGAGCGCGCAGCGTCTATGCGCACTACACGCACTTGACGGACGCGCGGCGGCGGCTATCCCCCGCTGATCAGGTACGCGCTGCGGCACGGATTGACGCGCGCACATGGCTGGACACCCACTGGTCAGCCTACTTCGATGCGGACGACGATTTCGGTGAGGCGGACGTGCGCGGCGAATGGACGAACCCGGTCTACGATTTGACACGCGATCCGCGTGAAACGCTGGCAAGCGAAATTCTCGGCTACAAACCGGACGCGACGCAGTACATTGCGCTGGTCGAGACGGTCTACAGTTGGGAAGTCCCCGCGCATCTGAATTATGGCGGCTGGAATGCCTGTCCCGCGCCCGCCGTTCACGTCGCGCTCCAGCGTCATTGGGCGGAACGCTGGGGCAGCGAGATCGTAGCAGCGACCTTCGATACACTGGTCTGTCGGACGCGCGCGCCGCTGATTGACCGCGATACAGCGTTGGCATTGGCGCGCGATCACATGATGTACTGCGATGATATCGTGATGCAGGGGACGGGGACGCTCGATGCGCTGGCGGCGGAGCTGATCACGCATCAATCGTGGTTCTTCTGGTGGGATTAGCCGCAGACGGACAATATCACCCGATCAGGAATTGATCTATCATCATATCCATCTTAGATACAGCGTTAGGATAGATCAATGACCGATCATTTTTACGCGCTGATTATGGCGGGGGGCGGCGGCACGCGCCTGTGGCCCCTCAGTCGCGGCGCAACCCCCAAGCAACTGCTCCCGCTCGTCGAAGAACGCTCGATGTTCCGCGTGAGCGTGGATCGCCTCGCGCCGCTGTTCGCGCCCGATCACATTTATGTCGTGACGGGCGACAAATATGCCGACGCCATGCGCGCGGATGCGCCCGCGCTTCCAGCGGACAACTTTATCATCGAACCGTATGGTAAGGACAGCGGGCCCGCCGCCGCGCTCGGCTTGTCCGTGATCGCCGCGCGCGATCCACAAGCGACCGTTGCGATTCTGACTGCCGATCATCACATCGCGGACAAAGCGGGCTTTCGCGCGGCACTGGCAGCAGCGGCGGCGCTGGCGTCCGACGGTCAGATCGTGACCTTGGGCATCGAAGCGACCGTCCCCGCTACCGGCTTCGGCTACATCCGACGCGGCGAACTCCTGCGCGAACCCGACGGACTGCGCGCCTATGCCGCGCTCGAATTCACCGAAAAGCCGGATATCGAGACGGCAGAGGCGTTCATCACGTCGGGCGAATACAGTTGGAACAGCGGCATGTTCATCTTACGCGCCGCTGATGGCATGGCAGAGTTTGCGCGTCAACAGCCCGATATCGCCCGCGCCTTCGCTGCGCTCACGCCGACCGTCGATACACCCGCCTATGCCGCAACGCTGACGACAATTTGGGAACAGATCGTCAAAATCTCCATCGATTACGCGATCATGGAGGGGGCAGAGTCGATGGCGGTGATTCCGGTCTCGATTGGCTGGAGCGATGTTGGCAGTTGGGGGTCGATCTTCGACGTCATCGACCTGGACGATGCGGGCAGCCGCTTCAACACCCCGCAGCATCTCGCCATCGACACCAAAAACGCGCTGGTCTACGCCGATAAACTGGTGGTGCTGGTGGGCGTGGAAGATTTGGTCGTGATCGACACAGAGGATGCGCTGCTGATCTGCCACAAAGATCAGACGCAGAAGGTCAAAGACGTGGTGAATACGCTCAAGGCAGAGGGCTTGGCGCGGCACTTGTAACGAAGAAGCGCAACCGCTCCTGCAACCTCCCCCCCGCTGCGCTTCGCTCCCCCTTTCCGCTATGGAGAGGGGGAGTTTCCCCATCGTCTTCCCCCTCTCCATAGCGTGGAGAGGGGGCTAGGGGGTGAGGTTCCTGAAAATGTTTCCTCTGCTCAGGCAAGGGATGAGGGCTAAAGCAACAATCCGTGATTCACTGAGTTTGCAGACAGACCCTAGCGAACCGTCGTCACCGTGATCCCAAACGACCCGGCTGTATCGCGGTAGCCGCCGACTTCGACTCCATACATCCCACTCTCGGTCACCCGATAGCGCATGATCTGCGAGTCGAAGCGCGCCAGCGACGAATCATTGCTGCCATGATCATCATTCGTCTCTGCCAGCACGCCCGAAGGCGTGAGCAAATCGACCGTCGGATCGAAGCCGCGCGTCAGCGAGCGCACCCTGATCGTGACATAATCGCCCGCTTCCGCCTCGAACGACTGCGCAAAGATGCCGTTCGGCTCGATTTCGCCCAAGAACACTTGATCGTCGCCCAGACCGAGCGGCGCGTCCGTCGTGACGCGCTCAATCGTCAGTTCCAGATCGCCATTGATGCGCGTCCCAGTATCGACTTCGTAGCCCGTGACCTCGACCAAGAACGATCCAGTTTCCTGCACGATGTAGTTGTTGATGCGCGCGTCATAAAAGAACAGCGTCGAATCGCTGGTGCCGTGTTCGTAGTTGCTCTCCAACAGTTCTTCGTTCAGGTTATAGAGCGCCAGATCGACATCCAAGTTTTCCGTTTGGGCGCGCGCGCTGATCGTAATCACATCGCCTACATTGGCGTCGAAGTAATGTTGGAACGGCACGCCGGGAATGACCGAGCCTTCGACCGTCTCCGAGCCACTTAGCAGCGACTGTGGCGCGTCCGCCTCACCGAGCGCGATGGTGAGTTCAAACGCGCCGCCGATCCCGCCGAAACCCGTAATTTCGACGGTGTAAAATCCGCTCGTCTCGACAGCGAAATTGCTGATACGCGAGTCGTAACGGCTTAAACCCGGCTCTTGTGTGCCGTGATCGTCGTTGGTCGCCACGGCGGTCCCGTCCGGCGCGACCAGCGCAACCTTGGGATCGAGCGTGTTATCGGTGGCGCGAACGGTGAGCGTCACACCATCGCCCGCGAACAATTCGACGCCGTAGGTGTAGCGGTCGCTTTCCGGCACAACGCCCGTGACCGTCTCCACTTGATCGCGCCCCACACGCGGCGCGGGCGACACCTCACCGAACGTGAGCGTGACCTCCACGCGACCAGCGGACGCGCCATTGAAGGTGTTGATACGGATCAGATAATCGCCGCGCGCAGGGAGCTGTAAGCCCATGATCAGCGAGTCGAACGGCGTCAGATCGGCGCGCGTCGTGCCATGATCATCGTTGAACGCCAGACGCAAACCGCCGCCATCCACGACTTCCAGCGTGGTATCGACCAAGCTCGTATCGAGACTGCGCGCTTGAATATTGATGGTCACGGCATCGTCGGCGCTGTAGCGCAGATCGACCGCGCCATTCCCAGTCAATTCAACGACCACTGGCTTGCTGCCATCGATCACACCCGCGATGATTGGCTCATTTGGCGCGGCGGACGGCGCATCCATCGTCGCTTCGGGGGTGATTTCGGGCGTTGCGGCGGGTGGCGGTGCTTGTGGGAGCGGGCTGGCAAATACGGGAACTGTGAGCGCGCACAGCGCGAGGAGCAACAGCCGAAACACGAGGCGGGAGAGTCGCATAGCGTTATCCTTCGATAAAAACGGGAACATTCTTATGCTCTATTAAAGCAAAAGGACTGGCAAAGTGCCAGTCCTTTCATCTGACGCTCGAACGATGATCGTTCAACGTCATCTGTGCGCGTTACCGTCGATTACATGCTCATCGGCGCGAATTCAGCAGGCGCTTCGACCGTGATCGGCTCGTTGTAGTTGCTCAAGCCGATATCAAAGACCATGTTCAGGTTGGCTTCGGTACCGCCCGTGAGCATCGCCGGGACGGGGAAATCGAGCGTCATCACGCTGCGCTCGACCAAGCTGCTGCTGTTGACGTATTGGTCAAATTTCAGCACCAGATCGCTGAACAACATGCCCATCATCGCGCCCATCTGCTGCATTTGTGCGTCGCTCATCGTGGCGCTGTCGTCACCCGTCTGCCCTGCCATCGCCATGCCCAAAATGGCGCCCATTTCCGGCGCAGAGAGCAAGTCGGCGATGTTCAGATCGATGGTGAACTGCGTCAGTCCATCGGCATTCGCGCTTGAAATGGCGATGAAATCGGCGGGATCCATTGCGCTGATTCCCATCACTGCTTCCATCACACCCGGCTGTGCCATCATGTCGGTCATCGCCGACGAATCGCCCTCGAGCATCGTGGAGGGATCTATGCCGGTCATGCCGCCCATCATCGAGCCGACCTGCCCGACGATTTCTTCGAGCGAGCCACCTTGCCAGCCACTGTCATCGCCCAGATTGACGTAGATCATGCCGTCCACGATACGGGCTTCAAAATCGACCGTCATGGTCTGCGTGCCGTCGCCAATATCGCCGCTCACATCCAGCGAAAACAACGTATCGCCGTCCTGTTCGCCCAACACACCGCTGCCGATCAAGGTGACGTTGACATCGCTCTCCGCCAAGCCCGAAGCAGTTAGGTCGAGCGTGAACGAATACGACAGCGTATCGAACGCCGAACTGGTAGCGTTCGCGTCGGTGAACAACGCAAAATCAGAGTCGCTCAAGCCGAATGTCTGGTCTTGTGCCATGCTCGCGGGGACGACGAACGCGAACAACGCGATGATGCTGCAAAGTGCCAACAACCGGAACAATTTCATGGTGAATACTCCCGTGAAGACTAAACCTACCTCCCAGTGTAAATGCGGATTGAAACAAAGTAAAGCGGAAACCGATTAAGGGGTGCATTTCACTTTAGTGCAAAAAGAGGTAGGCTAAAGTATGAGAAAAGTGAGGAGGTAGGAAATGGCGACAACTCGGCAAGAACTTGAACAGAAATTGGTGGAACAGGCACAAGAAGCCATCCGCAAGATGCTTGCAGGGTTGCCGAAAAGTAGCGAGATCACGTTGAAAGATATGGAAGCTGCCACTGGGGTGCTGGGACAGCGGCTGATGCAAGCGAGTTTGCAGGGGTTGGTGGAAACAGAACAAGCAGTAACGAGGGACGAGCAATACTGTGAACACTGTCAAGCACGGATGTCGCGACGGGGTAAACGAAAAAAACGAGTGGTGACAGTGAATGGTGAGGTTGAAGTTGAGCGGGATTATTACCTCTGTCCGAAGTGCGGAACAGGGGTTTTCCCCCCTGGATAAGCAATGGCAGTTAAATGAAACCGTCTACAGCGACGAACTAGGGAAACAAATGGTGTGGTTGAGTGGCTTGCTGACCTACAAAGATGCAGCACGGGTGTTGAAGCGGATCGGGGGACACTTCATTCCTGCCAGCAGTGTCTGGCGGCAAACCCAACGACACGGAAGTCGTTTACAAAATCATGTTCAACGACAACGAGAACAAGTCAGCGTTGAGCGGGTGGTGTTGCCCGATGCCCGCCACGACCATGACCAGCGAAAAGCCATCTCTATGGATGGTGGGATGGTCAATATTCGGGGGGAAGGCTGGCGAGAGTTGAAAGTCGGCGCTGTCTTCGATGTCGAAAGTAGCCTCGAACGCAATCCCCAGACGCAAGCATTGGATGAGATGGCGCATGGCACCCATATCCACTACACCGCGGTACTGGGTTCTAAAGAGGAATTTACCCCAGCCTTATGGGCCCTTGCGGTTCAGCAACAAGTCCCCACTGCCAAAGACCGAGCAGTTGTCGCCGATGGTGCCCTTTGGATTTGGAATGTCGCCGAGGATGTCTGTCCCGATGGACGGCAAATTGTCGATTGGTTTCATGCCGTTCACCATCTCGCTCTCGCCGCTGCCGCGCTCTACCCTGATGAACACGAGAGCAAAAACCGCGCTCAATGGCTCACTACCCATAAAGACCATCTCTATATGGGGCGCATCCATCTCATTATTGCTGCTTTGCACAAACGACAACGGGATGACCTCGCCACCTACTTTGAACGTCACCAGCGGCGGATGCAGTATCTCGAGTTTCGTGAGGAGGGGTTCCCCATTGGCTCTGGAACTGTCGAAAGTGGCGTCAAGCAATTCAAACAACGACTGACCGGCACGGGTATGCGCTGGAATCCACTCAATGTCCAATACATGCTCGTTATCCGCGCCGCTGCTTTATCCGATGACTTTGACCGCCTTTGGGATGCCGCTTGATTGCACTAAAGTGAAATGCACCCCCGATTAAGGCTTATCAGCGTCCAACACACGACGCACAGCGGACGCGACGTTTGGTATAATTAAACATGCTTTATTGGAATGAGCGGGATGAACATGGCTGAAACGTATCAAATCCGTATCTTGATCGACGACGAACAAACGCTGACCGTCCCGAACGGCGCGAACCTGCGCCAAATGCTGCTGAGTGCGGGCTTATCGCCCTACACCGTTATCACGCGCGTGACCAACTGTGGCGGACGCGGCATCTGCGCCACCTGTGGCGTGCGCTTCGAGGCGGGCGAACCCGCGCCCGAACAGTGGCATGACAAACTCGCGGCGCGGTTTGGCTATCCACGCCTATCGTGCCAAATTGACGTTCACAACGACATGACCGTGCGCATTTTGACCGACAAGATCATCTGGGGCGCGCGCGAACCCGGACGGCGCTACACAGCACAGCGGTATCATGTGGATTGAAAGCAGTCATGTGTAATGAGTGATGAGGAACAATCACCGTCCGACAACGACAAATTACTTTCTCATCCTCCATCTTTCGCGGTGACGAGCGTAAATGCGATGGATAAACTGGCTGAGGATGCCGCGCGCCTGTTCGGCGTAACGCTGACACCCGCACACGAAGCGGCGTTCGCGCGCTATGCCGACGAACTGACGACGTGGAACGCGCATACCAATTTGACGGCGATCACCGACGCGGAGGGCGTGCGCGTGCGCCATTTCTTGGATTCGCTGTCGGTCGCTCACGCTGTGCCGCTCACCGCCGGAATGCGCGTGATCGACGTGGGGACGGGCGCGGGTTTTCCGGGCGTGCCGCTGGCGCTGCTGCACCCGGATATCCATGTGACCCTGTTAGAGGCGACGGGCAAGAAGATCGCCTTCTTAGCGCATCTGATCAGCGTCTTGGGGTTGCGCAACGCGACGGCGCTGCACGCGCGCGCGGAGGACGCCGGACAGATGCGCGATCAGCGTGCGCGCTACGATATCGCGGTGGCGCGGGCGGTGGCGCGGCTGCCGGTGCTGTTGGAATATCTGCTGCCGCTGGTCAAGGTCGGTGGACGCGCGCTGGCGATGAAGGGCGGGACGGCACATGCCGAAGCCGCCGACAGCCGCCGCGCGTTGGCGACGTTGGGCGGGACGCTCGACGCGATTCATCGCATCGACCTGCCGGGCGTGACCGACGCGCATCATCTGGTCGTGGTGAACAAGCACGCGCCCACGCCAGAGGTGTACCCGCGCAAACCGGGCGTCCCCGCCAAGCAGCCGCTGTAAATATTAAAGGAAAGAACCGAATGTCTAATCTGATTAAAGACTATGCAGATAGTCAACAAATTCATCGCGCGTCCCAAGTCCAATTGGTTGAACAAGCCGTCGAACGATTAATCCATCAAGCGAACTTGAAGTCGAGCGACATTCTTGAGCAGTTCGACAGCTTGATCACACAGCTTGAACGTGAAATCTATCGATTGTATTTAGAGGATGAACGCGAATACACACGGCGCGCATTAGAAGCATTTTTTCGTCTCCGAGTCATGAGCGAGGGATTGAGCGATGTTAACAGCCTTGTTCAGGAAATCGGACGAAGCAACATTGCGCTCGATCAATTCTACTTATCGTTGTCTCAATCTCGAAAATCACGCGCTGGAAGTACGTTCGAGGAAATCAATCGATTATTGTTTCGCCGTTTAGATTTTCCCTTCGACGAACAACCACAGATTGACGGACGCCCCGATTTCGTCATGCCTTCGACTGCCCATTATCGGCGTCATGCGATGGACTGCTTGATTTTCACGGCGAAACGGACGCTGTGGGAACGTTGGCGTCAGATTGTGACCGAAGGCGCGCGTGGTTATGGCTTCTTCTTGGCAACGCTCGACGAAAAGATATCGGCGCACCAGATCGCAGAAATGCGCAACAATCGAGTATTCATCGTCTGTCCAACCGCGATTAAATTGGCGCGATATAGCGAACATGTGAACGTATTGAGCTACAGCGAATTTTTCCGCGATCATGTACAATTGGCACAGATTCGATGGAAGAACAATGGTGTTACCCCATGATACGATACATTGATTTGTTTGCAGGCATTGGCGGAATGCGCATCGGCTTCGATCAGGCGGGCGCGCATTGTGTCTTTAGCTCAGAATGGGATAAATTTTGTCAGCAAACGTATGCTGCAAATCATGGCGACCGACCGTTCGGCGACATCACCCACATTCCCTCGCACACCATCCCGGATCATGATATTTTGCTGGCGGGCTTTCCGTGTCAGCCATTTTCGATTGCAGGCGTCTCGAAAAAAAATAGTTTGGGGCGCGAACACGGGTTTCAAGACCGTACACAGGGGAATTTATTCTTCGAGATCGCACGCATCCTCAGCGCGAAACGTCCGGCAGCTTTTTTGCTCGAAAACGTCAAGAACTTGCAAACCCATGATCGCGGACGCACGTTTCAGATCATTACTGATACGCTCGATCAACTCGGCTATCACATCGTTTATAAAGTGATCGATGCCGCGCATTATGTTCCCCAACATCGAGAGCGCGTCTTTATCGTGGGGTTGCGCAAGGATCGATTCGAGAGCAATGATTTCGTATTTCCGCCGCTTCCGACTCGTTCGCTTCAATTTCAAGATATTCTCGAAAGCGAAGTCGAGCCATACTATACCTTGAGCGATCACCTGTGGACGTATCTTAAGGACTATGCAGAAAAGCATCGACGCAAAGGCAACGGATTCGGCTATGGGCTGGTCGATCCGACAAAAAACGAGGTGACGCGCACGTTGAGCGCACGCTACCACAAAGACGGCTCAGAAATCTTGATCCAACAACTTGGACGCAATCCACGTCGTCTAACGCCACGCGAATGTGCGCGTCTGATGGGTTTTGCAGACGATTTCAAAATTCAAGTGTCGCGCACCCAAGCGTATCGCCAGTTCGGTAATGCTGTCGCGGTTCCAGTCGTCGTCCCCATTGCTCAAACGCTCGTTAACCTTTTGCGCCAAACGAATACGGCAAACCCATCCGATTTCTGCACAGAAGTCGCGATCTATCGCACTTCACAAATTGGATTGCGCATCGATCTTTGCTTGTTAAACTACACCTATGACGAGATCAGCCGCTTTTAACCGTCCGCCTACGCCGCCACCAGCGCCCCCGCTGCCAGCACATGCGCGAACGCCGCTTCGATGGCGTCCAGCGACTCGGCGCGCACCAAATCGTCGCGCAAGCGCGCCGCAAACGGCATCCCAACCGTGTATTTGATCAACTGTCCGCGCAGTTCGTAGATCACCTGCTTGGGCGGCAGCTTCGACGTTTCGACGCTGATCTGCGCATGGCGCATCGCCGTCTCGGCGCGTTCGATCACCGACGGCGGCGGCAGCGGCGCGCCCGTGCGCAGATAATGCTCGATTTGCGCGAAAATCCACGGGTTGCCGAGCGCCGCGCGTCCGATCATCACGCCGTCGCAGCCCGTCTCGTGCAGCATCCGCGCCGCGTCGTCCGGCGTTTCCACGTCGCCGTTGCCAAGCACCGGAATCGAGACCACCGCTTTCACACGCGCGATCCATGACCAATCCGCCACGCCTTGAAAGCCTTGCGTCGCAAAGCGCGCATGGACGGCAATCGCCTTCACGCCCGCTTGTTCCGCCGCGCGCGCGAACGGCACACACGTCGGATTGCCCGCGTCCCAGCCCGCGCGGATTTTGACCGTCACCGGGATATCAACGGCGCGCACGACCGCCTCGACCACCGCCGTCGCGCTGCATATATCTTTGAGCAGCGCCGCACCCGCGCCCTGTTTGGCGACCTTTGGCACCCAACAGCCCATGTTGATATCGACAATATCTGCGCCCGCGTCCGCGACCACGCGCGCGGCGTGCGCCATCATCGCGGGATCGCCGCCGAACAACTGCACGGCAACCGGGCGTTCGGTCTCCGTCCAATCGAACATTTGAAAGCTCTTTTTGCTGCCGTATTGGATCGCTTGACTGGATAGCAGTTCGGTACAGGTCAAGCCACAGTCGCCCATCTCGCGGCACAGCACGCGGAAGGCGTGATTCGTCTGCCCCGCCATCGGCGCGAGCGTCAGCGGCGTGTCGATCTGGATCGTTCCAATTTTTATCGGGTTTAAGGCTACGGGCATCACACCATATCCACTCTCAGCAGATCACATCATTATACCTGAGAGCGCGGGCAAAAAGACCAACCACCCCCAAATCAGGGGGCGCGGTAGCGGGGCTGATACAACGATGGGGCAAGTCGGAGCATGGCGCACCATCCCCCGACCGATCATTTTCCAAGTGGTCTGATGCAATCGAGTTGAGGCGCTTAGGGGATCAGGTGAATGGGCTTGTCAAGCGGCATCCTAGAACGACCAGACCGACTCGCCCTTCAAAATGCGCGCCAACTGCTCCGCGAACAGATGTGCTTCGAGCGGCTTACTCAAGAAGCCATCGAAGCCCGCCGCGCGGATGGCTTCGACTTCGCTGCTATGGACGCTGTAGGCGATGATGGGCGTCGATTGCAGGCGCGCATCGGCTTTGAACTGCTTGACCAAATCATAGCCGCTGTAGTTGGGGAACTCCAAATCGAGGAACACCACATCGATCCGCTCATTGCCCTCAAATGCGCGTTCGAGGTAACGCGGTGTCTCCAACGCGACGGGCTTCACCCCATTCAACTTCAACATCATGTGCAGGACATCGCGGTTCGATTTGTTATCGTCGATGATGAGCGCGGTCTTTTCCATAGGTCTTGTGCAAACTCCTGTGTGATGGTGGTTTAATTAGCAACATTCCAGACGGATTCGCCGTCGAGAATTTGGGTCAACAAGTTTGGGAACGAATGTGGGCTAACGGGTTTGCCGATCACCCCGTTGAAGCCGCTTTCGCGCAGCTTTTCGACTTCTTCGTTCATCACGCTGGCGGTGAGCGCCACCACGGGCGTCGTCCGATAAGCGGGATCGGTGCGCAGCAGATTGAGCAGCGCGAACCCATCAAACGGCTGCATGTGAATATCCAGCAGAATCAGCGTCGGCGGCGTCGTCAGCGCCTTCAAACGGTCGAGAAAATCGATGCCATCGGGAAAAATCGTGAGCGTACAGTGTTTGATCACGCGGTTCATCATCAACTGCATCACTTCGCGGCTCTTGATATCATCCTCGACATAGACGTAATGCGGCTCAGCAGTCATATTTATCCCTTAGAACTGATCGATACCTCAGTTGGACGATGAAGCGGCAGGCGTACTTCAAACGTGGAACCTTGTCCCGGCGTGCTATCGAAACCAATCCAACCGCCGTGTGCATCGACCAACGCTTTCGAGATCGCCAAGCCTAAGCCCGTCCCGCCGGTGTGTTTGATACCTGTCTCGGTTTGCTCGAACGGTTGAAACAGCCGCTCTCGATCCGCTGCTTCGACGCCGGGACCCGTATCCGTCACTGCCAAATATACCTCATCGCCGCGGCGCTCCGCGCGGAATGTGACGCTGCCCTCGTCGGTGAACTTCACTGCGTTCGAGAGCAAATTCAACAAGACTTGGCGCACGCGGCGCTTATCGGCGTCGATGCGCGGCAAATCGGGCGCGATTTCGACATGCAGCGGCACGGGCTTGTCGCCCAACAGCGCGCGCGCCGTCACCAGCGCGGAGTCGATCTCTTTGCGCAGATCGATCTGCTGCTCGACCACCAATTTCAACATCCCGGATTGAATCTTGCTGATGTCCAGAATGTCGTTAATCAAGCTGAGCAAATGCTGTCCGCTGTCGGTGATGCTGGTCAGCGCCGATTGTTGATCGGGCGTCACGTCGCCCAAGACGCCCATGTTCAAAAATTCACCGAAGTTCAGGATCGAGTTGAGCGGCGTGCGCAGTTCATGGCTCATGCTGGAGAGGAACTGTGACTTGATCATGTTGGCGCGCTCCGCTTCTTGCCGCGCCGCGTCCGCGTCCTCTTTGGCGACGACCAATTCGCGCGTCCGGTCTTCGACGCGGCGTTCCAACAGGTGTTCCGATTCGCGCAGTTGGGCGTTAGCAAGCTCCAGTTCGCGCCACCGCCCCGCCTCGACCGTGCGCAAATGGGTGACGAACGTCGTGACCAGTGCGCCCATCAGCAGCAGAAAGAACCAAATGCCGATGTAGTTGATGGGCGAACGCCATACCGGAGAATCGGGATTGTTGGCGTTGACGACAATCATCACGCCGACCCATGCCGATGCGATAGCGATGGTGAGAACAAACCGCCGCGAGTCGAAGAAAATGCCCGCCAGCAAATAGCCAATCGCCGCAAACGCCAGCGAGGAAGCACTCGCGCCATCGGTGAAATTCGGCACGATGAAAACGATCAAAATCATGAGGACATAGGCGTTATAGGCGCTGCGAAGCCGACCCGTCCGATTCAAGCTGAACCAGACTGGCAGTGTCAGCCAGCCAATGAGGATCATTTGCGTGTCGATCACGTTGAATTGATCAGGAAACAGAAGGATGAGCGCAGTCAGCAGCACGCCGCCAAGCACGATGCTGACGAGCAGCATCCGCGCCAACAGACCCGATGTAACGCGATCTTCGCCGGTAAGCTGCCGATGGACGCGCTCCAACTGGTCGATCCAGCGGCGCACTTGCCCGGATGGGCGGGATGGGGAGGTGGAAATCGCGGTCGTTGGTTTGCTTGCGCCTATATTCGATCTACAATCTCATTTACAGTATAAATCGAACGACGATATCGCATTCATCAAGATTACGAAATATTTCATGAAGATAGTCGTCCGTCAATCAGGTAGATAAAAGCAACCTCACCCCCCAACCCCCTCAGCCACGGTGTGGAGAGGGGGAACACAAGGCGGAAACTCCCCCTCTCCACGCAATCGAAAGGCGGTTGGGGGTGAGGTGAAGCGATCCAAAACTCAGGTTATCTCCCTGCTCGACGGACGATTATTCCAAGCGCACTGTTTCGGTCATCCAGCCAGCGCGCGGATGATGCGCTGTGACCTGAACGGCTGTCCCCTTGGGGGCGTCGATCAGCCACTCGACGCGCGCGCTGCTGCGATGGATCCGCACGGCGTCACGAATTTGCGTTGGGTTCCTGACTTCAACATCGGGCTGTTCATCGAGATTGCCGAGATCGATCCGCACTGTCCCTGCCCGCAGCCGAACCCCATCCGGCAGTTGGAGTTCGACGATCAGGCGCGTCATGTCGGATGGGCGACTGTTGATATTCGTTGGCAACCCGCCGAGATTTTTGATCATGGAACGCAGTTTGTACACGCCACCATCACTTTCAACGGTACATTGTATGTCCAACTGTGGGAGCTGCTGAATCGCCAACAGCAGCCACTTCATGACCGGTTCGAGCGTCGCCTCTAAGCATTCGGCAGGGGGATTGATCAACAAATGGTCGATATCCCACCCCCCAATCTCGATCATTCCAAAAGTCGGGTGATCGAATGGCTTCCACTCTGCATAACCCTCGCCACCCCAGTGATCGTGAGCGTAGACCAAGATGGATATCTGATCGTTGATCGACAGCGTGGGATAGCCAGGATAGGCGACATCGACCGCCAACTTGGTCGCGTGCTGCACGCTCCACAGCGCAATGTGCCATGCCACGCGCGCGCCATTCGCGCTCAGATGATTCAATTGATCCGCGTGACCGAGCGGCACATCGAGACACGGCAAGCGCGTCATCATCGTCGCCTTATCCGCGATGCCCAGATACACATCCTGTAGTACGCCGCTTGCCTGCACCGGATGGGCGAAATAGCCGCCCGTTCCCTCGCAGTTGAACACGATATCAATATTCGCGCGGGCGTCGATGAAGGCAATCACAGCGTCCAGATCGAGCGGGTGGGTGATAGGCGCGGGCGTTCCAGCGTCCGCCCGATCACCTTCGGGGATCACGTCGAAGTAAAGATCACCCCACTCGCCAGCGCGGCGGCGGATCATCAAGCGCGGATTTTCTGGGTTGATCTTCCATGCACCATCCGGGTTGGGGATGCGCATGTAACGGATGTGTCCGTCGTTGTCCACGTCTGCCGGAACGATAGCCGCCTGATCGAACAGCGCCGGGGGGACAATACGTACCTGCCGCTCATCAGCGTCATAGACGAAGGGGCAAATGTACCACGCCATCTGATTGAGCGCCGGACGCAGCGCCAGATCGCTGACGACCAACCGCTGAATCAGCGCCATACACAGCTCGGCGGGCGCGCGTGTCCCACCATGGGCGCTGCCGTTCAGCCAGATCGCGGGCTTGTCATCGGCGCGCCCCGTGCGCTGATGGGTGATCATCACAATCGGCATGGTTAACGTGCCATCGGTCAGCCAATGAATGCTCACCCATTCGGGATAATGGACTTCCAGCAGGTGCAAATAAGCGATGAATGTGGTCAAGGAATGATAAGCGGCGAAAGCCAATGGTTCAAATTGCGCGGACATGATAACACTCCATTGAGGGCGTGGTGTCCAGTCCCAAGAGGGACAGCACCGAGCGAAAAATTTGACCGCCGAGCCGAATCATTCCGAGCCATCCGGCGCGCTGGGTTGGGTAGACAGCCCGCACAGGGCGGCACTTCACCGCGAAGGCATGATAGGCATGGGCTAAATCACAGGCGTAAAGCGCCAAATCGTGCGGCGCGGCGCTGGCATAAGCGCGCTCGACGGCGCGCGGAAACTGCGCGAACAGTTCTAACAAGCGTCCTTCGGCGGGAATTTCGGGTGGCAAGATCGCGCCCGCCGTCCACGCTTGTTGGCGGGCATAACGCAATGTGGATGCGATGTGCGCCAGCGTGTAGAGCAAATACGCCCCCGTATATCCGTTCAAGCGGGTGGCGTGATCAGCATCGAACACGGATTCACGGTTGGCGACGCGCAGCAGCGCCGCGAATTTCCACGACGCCACGCCCAGCCACGCCGCGATATCGACGTGCGGCGCGTACTCGCGGAAGGTGTCGCAGATGTCGGGATAGGCTTGGAGGTGACGCGCGGCGGCGGCGCGCAGTTGGTCGTAGAGCGCATCAAAATCGATGCCACAGTCCTCATCGGTGGCGAATGGCGCGCCATCGGAGGTCGTAATCGTCCCCACGCCGATGAAATCGAGCCGAGTCTCCGCAGCGACCCACGCCCGCGCCCGTACCGCATCGAAAAAGTGCTGATAGTCGCTTGCAGCGGCTTGCGGCGCGATGTAAACGATCTGATCGGCGGCAAATTCTTGGGTTCGTTGCAGCAGTGCGCCCAGTTTTTCGCGCGCGGGCAGGTCAGGCGTATCGTCCACGCCCACCAAATAGGGCTGGGAGTCGCGTTCGCCCTGCCAAAAATCGACGTGGAAGCCGAAGCGAGCAAACTGGGCTTTGTAAGCGCGGATCGCGGTGTTGACCAGATGCGTCCACAGCATCACGATGCCGTATTCGCCGCTGTCGAGCCGCGTAATCAGGTCATCAACGCGCGTCCAAAATGCTTGATCGGACGGCGGACGTGCGCGTGCCACCCGCAGCAGCCGAACCGCAGCCGCGAAGGACAGCGGCGGCGTGACGGGATAAGGCAGCAGTTGATCGGACGCGAAGTACATCAATGTGGGTTGTTCGCATTGAAGCTGGCACATGACCAGCACAATCGACAGCCCCCCATCGCGCATCTGCATGTCGGTGAACACGACATCACCGTACCAGCGCCGAATGCGCGCCATGCTGTCACCGATGATGACAGTGCGCATTTGCGCCGCGCACATCGGTTCAACGATGCTCATGCGCCCATATTCGATAAAAACGCGCTGTTCCTGGGGTGGCGGTGGCGTGAGCGTGCCATCTGGTCGAAGCATCGCCTCGACGGATTCGATCAATGGAGTGAGAAGTGTATTCATGGGTTGCCTGAACATCATGTGATCCGACATGAAACCCATTAAAACAGAGGCGTCGTCGTTTTCGTGTCGTTTTTGCATTTCATTTTTACGAAATTCAGGGTCGATATCCGGTATAATGCGTGGAACGTCGCCTGACATGGAGATGCCCCATGACCGATGCAACCCAATTCTCGATCCGGCTGTATTTGCTCTGCTCGCATCCCAAATTAGTCATCTGCGAACAAGTATTCGACTTATCCAAGCTGGATGCGCGCGATTTATTGATTTACTTGATGGACGGCGGAAGTTCGACCCACAGCCGCACGCCCTTAAGCAACCTGCTCTACGATGGTCTCGATCCCAGCGATCCGATGAAGCGGCTGCGCGAGGCGATCTACCATGTGCGCAACAAGGTCGGTCTAGCCGATCAATTTCCTGACAAGAGCGAAGCGGGGACGCTGCACTATCACGCGCTCAACGTGTGGGTCGATGCGCGCGCCTTCGAGCAAGAAGCGCGGGCGCTGCTCGAAAAAGGGAATTGGGACGACTCAATGACGCTGTGCCGACGGCTGCGGGCGCTGCGGGGCTATCGATACGGGCATTTCTTGCATGACACGGAATTTCGCACGACCGAACTTAAGGACTGGCACGCGGCGCGCCAGCGCGAATTGGCAGATTTGTATCACGCGCTGTTGGAGCAGACGGTCAAGTATCTGATCGTCCACGATCATTTCAAACACGCACGGCGCACAGCGACCCAGTGGCACAAAAGCGCCGTCGCCATCAAAGATGTACCGGGCGCGGTGCTGCATTATCTGATCTGGCTGGCGGGCAGCGCGGGCAAATTGAGCGTCTTGGAACGGCTGTTGGTCGAATTGAAAGCGATTGAAGCTGACAGCTACGTCTACCGCACGTCGAATGATTGGCAGCGGGTGATCGAACGCGGCAGCCTCCCCAAATCGCTGCTGCCGTTGTACCAAGTGAATCGTGGGCTGGTGCATGGCGACCGAACGCTGATCGAGCGCGATGCCGTGCGCAACAGCATCAACGGCAAGCTGCTCGATGCCTACAGCGCGCACCACTTCGGCATTGTCGGGCTGCCCGGCGTCGGCAAGAGCGCGCTGGCGGCGGCGATTGCTGCCGACCTACCCGGCGCGTTCCCGGTTGTGTGGCTGGTTGCGACGCGGGATATCGATTACGCTGGCTTGATCAACGCGGCGCTGCGGCAGACGGGCGTGACCGCTGAGCAACTGACGACGTTGAACGCTGCCGAGAAACACGCTGCGCTGCGCACGACGCTGCGCGGGCGGCGGCATCTGGTGGTGATCGACGAAAGCACGCCCTACTGCCTTATGGAGGAAACTTTTTTCAAGCAGATTATGGCGCTGTTCGCGGACGCGCATCTGCTGTTGGTCGCACAAACGCTGCCCGACCTCGATGTTGATCTTGACCGTTACGAGATCGACGGGTTGACCACCAACGGCGTGCGCGAATTCTTGCGCATCCACGCGCCCGATCTCGCCCAAGAAGCACTGCCGCTGTTCGAGGCAGTGGCGGACGCCACGAAGGGACTGCCGCTGGCGTTGAGCTTGCTGGCTGGATCGTTCCAGCACAAACGCTTTGGGCTGCGCAAGTTGGCGGAACATCTGCTCGCGCTTGCGCCGCTGACGCTGACGCCCGACATGACCGATCAACTGTACGAGCGCATTCTGCAATGGATTTGGAATTTCCAACTCAGCGAACGGGCGATCTTCTACATCCTCAGCCTGTATGATGCGCAGATGGGCGCGACCCAAGCTGAAATTGTGTGGCTGATGGAGTCTTATTTTAAGCTCAACCCAGCGCGGATCATCGAAATATGTGCGGCGTCGGTGGCGCTGCGGTTGGTGAACATGCGCACGGAAGGCGCGATGCCGCGCTACGCGCTGCATCCGATTGTCCAACGCTTCGTCCTCGAACAGAGCCAGAACGAAAAGACGAACTTGTTCGACGCCATCGAAGGGGCGTTCGTCACGCTGTGGGTCGAGGCGATCCCCAAGCTGATCGCGCAACCCGCCCAATTGGACGCGCACCGTGCGACGATTGCGACGATGCTAGAGCGTGTGATCGGCGACGGGCGTCAGCCGAACCAGTACGCGCAGGTCGTCGTGTGCTTCGATCTGCTCTACCCGTATTTTCAACAGCGCGGACAGATTGCCTTCATCGAACACCTGAACACGGCGATCTTGGCGGCGGACAATGCAACCGTGAACGGTATCCCCTTGGTGATTCGCACGCGCTTGTTGGCGAACGCTGGACAGACCGCCTTCAAGATGGGGAATTACGAGGCTGCGCAGCGGTATCTGGATGAAGCGTTGGCGACGGCACAGCAGGAAGAATGGATCGACCTGTACCCGACAATTATGCGCGATTTGGGGCGCAATCACATTCAGCACAAAAACTATGCCGCCGCCGCGGATTATTTCAACGCCGCCGCACAAATTGCGCACGATACCCAGCAATGGGTGTTGTACTGGCAAATCCGCGCCAACATCGGCGTGATCGCGCGCAACGAAGCGCGTTACGCGGATGCACAGCTTGAGTTCGCGGCAATCTTGACCGCGATTGGCGACGAAAATCAGCCCAATCTGCCCGCCGAACTGCTCGATGTGCTGCAATTCGTGCTGAACGCGCTCGGCATAATCGCCCTCGACGCCAACGATTTGGACGAGGCAGAAGCGTACTTCCACCGCAACACAGCCCTGCTGGCGCGGCTTGGCAATACCGAGCGGCTGTGCTACGCCTACATCAATCTTGCCGCGTTGTATATCAGCCGCAAGAAGATCAAAGAGGCGCTGGCACTCTACGAGGCGGGGAGCGCCATGACCATGACGTTGTTGAACGACGAGCTGCGCCTTTTGTTCGACTGGCATTTGGGTGAGACCTATGGAATGCTGCATCGCTACGAGGACGCCTATCGCCTGCTCGATCAGGCGCGCGATAAGGCGCAGGCGATTCAATTGGCGTGGGCGCTTCCCGGCATCGTCAATGCGTTCGGCACCCTCTATCTTCGACAGGGAATGACCGCGCAAGCCGCGCGCCAATTCGTGCATGTCCTCCAGGGGGAAACTTCGGATGCTCGGTTTGCAGCGGAGGCGCTGTATTGCTTGATGCTGATCTGGCATCGAGAACATGGCGCGCCGGATGGCAGCGCACCCACCATCACCGTGGCGCAGGTTGACGCGATCTTGGCGACGTATCGGATCGATCCGGCGCGCATCCCCGCGTTCAGAAACAGCGATATCGAAAAAGCGGCGAGCGACATCCAGCGGATGCTCAACCTGACCGCCAATAAAGCACTAGATGCCATCTTGAAGGCGCTGATGGCGTGGAATGATGCGCGGGGGATGGCGTAAAGCAATCTCAGTTTCAAGCACCCTGCCCCTGACCCGCTCGCTGGTGTAGAGAGCGGGTCAGGGGCAGGCGAAAAAAATTAGGGGCAGGTACCCGTGTGACCCATTGGGCAGGTGATGAGCTGTGGTTGGCTGTCTGCCTGCACCGCCACGCGCGAGAGTGCCACCGGTGCGTTTTGCGCCACGAAATAGCCGCCCGCCGCGCCGAACAACAGGGTGAACAGCGCCAGCCACTTGCCGACGAACAACTTGATCTGCTGCATGATTTTTCCCCTTTGGGATAGATGCTTTTGGATAGAAATTGACAAAATGAAGTCGTCCTGTTACGGTTGTTCCCGTGACAGCCTTTTGCCTGTTACTGATGTGTCGAGTGAGGGGGTTCGCGTCAGATACGCTTCTGCCCGGTCGCTGCTCTGCGCCGAACGCCCTCCCGATACCTTGCTTGGAACGCCCTCGAATGCGCCCCGATGCCCGTTGAATGTCGCTCCGCAGGTTTTTGTCTCGCCTACGTGTAAACATCATGGTATGGTATTTGGTCATATCTGTAAATTATTGAATAAACCCGAATTAATGCGCATAAAACCCCGAATTGATTCGGGTGCGCTTGATGCTAACGGGAGGACATCTGTCCACAGCCGCATCCCCTGCCCCGCTCCGCTGCATGGCGCGGTGTCGGGAAAATGCGGTGAAATCGCCCGCAGCGCGCGTTTGAACGTTGGCGCGGTCGCCCGTATACTAACCTGAGTTTTGGACAGGCTCTAAACCGTTCACCTCACCCCCCAGCCCCCTCTCTACGCAGTGGGGGGTCAGGGGGTGAGGTTCTTGAAAAGGTGTCCTCCCCTCAGCCACTGCGTGGAGAAGGGGTTGGGGGTGAGGTGAAGCGATCCAAAACTCAGGTTATACTAGGACATCAGATGAGGCATGGTGCGCCGTGCCGCTGCACACCCGGTTTCGACCACACGATAAGATGAGAACATGACCGATTTAACCACCCTGACCCTCAGCGCGGCGCTGACCGCGCTGCAAGCCCGCGAGTTTTCTGCCGTCGATCTGACGCGCGCGTATTTGGATCGCATCGACCAGCACGACGCCACTATCGGCGCTTATCTGACCGTCACGCGCGCGCGCGCGTTGGCAGACGCCGCGCGCGCCGACCAGATGCGCGCCAACGGCGACACCGCGCCATTGTTGGGCGTGCCGCTGGCAATCAAAGATGTGCTGTCTACGGCGGGCATCGAGACGACCTGCGGATCGCGCATCCTCAAGGGCTATGTGCCGATGTTCACCGCGACCGCCGTCCAACGCTTGCAAGCTGCCGGCATGGTCATGCTCGGCAAGACGAATATGGACGAATTTGCGATGGGATCATCGACCGAAAATTCGGCGTATAAGACCACACGCAACCCATGGGACACGACGCGCGTTCCCGGCGGCAGCAGCGGCGGATCGAGCGCAGCGGTGGCGGCGCGCATGGCGGCGGGCGCGCTCGGTACGGATACGGGCGGCAGCATCCGGCAGCCGGGCGCGTGCTGTGGCATTGTCGGCGTCAAGCCGAGCTATGGGCGCGTCTCCCGTTATGGGCTGGTGGCATTCGGCTCGTCGCTGGACTGTGCGGGTCCCATGACGCACACGGTCGAAGATGCGGCGCGCCTGCTGCACGTCATGGCGGGACACGATCCGCTCGACTCTACGACGCTGGATATGCCCGTGCCGGATTACGTCGCGGCGCTGACGGGCGACATGAAGGGGTTGCGCGTTGGCGTGCCAAAAGAATATTTCATCGATGGGATGCAGCCAGAGGTCGAGCGCGCCGTCCGCGCCGCCATCGCGCACATGGCGACGTTGGGCGCGCAGATCGTCGAAATTTCGATGCCGCATACCGACTACAGTTTGCCCGTGTACTACATCATCGCGCCCGCCGAAGCCAGCGCAAATCTCGCGCGCTACGATGGCATCCGCTTTGGGCAGCGCATCGACAAGGGCGATATGTGGGACACCTACAAGGCGACGCGCGGACAGGGTTTTGGCGCGGAGGTCAAGCGGCGGATCATGTTGGGGACGTATGCGCTGTCGGCGGGCTACTACGATGCGTATTACGGCAAGGCGCAGCAGGTGCGCACGCTGATTCGACGCGATTTCGACGCGGCATTCGAGCAAATCGATGTGATCGTCGCGCCCGTCGCGCCGACGACAGCGTTCAAAATCGGGGAGAACACGAACGATCCGCTGAAGATGTATCTCGAAGACGTATTCACGCTGCCCGCGAGCCTAGCGGGCGTGGCGGGGATGAGCGTGCCATGCGGCTATGACGAGGCGGGGCTGCCCATTGGCTTGCAGCTCATCGCCGCGCCGTTCAACGAGGCGACGATGCTGCGCGCCGCCCATGCGTATGAGCAGACGACGAATTGGGGCGCACGGACGGCGATGGCGGGGTGAAACGGTGAAAATCACCGATCATCCTGATCTTGATATTCTCCGTATCTTGTTGAGTGATAACCTGATTGAAGAAAACGACGAGTCCAATCCGGGAACGATTCTGGCTTATGACAGCGCGGGCAATCTAGTCATCCGTCAAGAAAGTAAATAAAAGCAACCTCACCCCCCAGTCCCCTCTCCGTACCGGAGAGGAGGAGATAGCCCACCAAACAACTCCCCCTCTCCGTACCGGAGCTGAGGGTGTTGGGGGGGCAGGTCAATGCGCGAGCAACTCAAACCTGTCCTTTCCAGTATGGAGCGAGGATTGGGGAGTCAGGTGAGCTTGTAAATTGAGACCTCGTATCTTGATGCGCTTAACCCTGCACTTGATTTTGTGCAGCGTGACGAGCCGAAGGCGTTTGCGCTATAATCTTCTCAGTCAAGAAGATGGGATTGATTGCCATGCAGATCATCCAGCCTGAACGCGATGAAAGCCGCGCCACCAGCGGCAGCAAGGCGCGCGACCGGATCGAAGCGCGCCAGCGCCGCCAGATGGCGACCCCGCGCGCCGCTGCGCCGCCGCCGGACGCCGCGTCGGGAACCACGTCCGACACGGGGACGACCTATCGCGGCGCGGACGCGGGCGGTTATGTCCCGCGCGAACGCCAGAAAGAAGCCGCCGCGCAAGAATACGAGCGAACCAAGCACCGACCGCGCCCGACGAATCGCTATGACGTGTGGAAAATGCGCTCGAAGCTGGCGCGCCGCGATTTTTGGTGGTATCTGACGCGCGATACGCGCATCCTCCCCGCGATCATCGCGCTGTGCGTCGTATCCGTGTTGGCGTTCGCGGGTTTGCGCGCCGCACAGGGGCGCATCTTCCCGAACGTCTGGGCATTGGGCGTCCCGCTTGACAATCTGACCCTCGATGAAGCGGCGGCGGCACTCCAATCCGCGTGGGCGCAGATGCCGATCACGCTGGCGGACAGCGACCGCGTATGGCAGACGACCGCGCCCGCGATTGGCTTGCGTTTGGACGCGCGCGAGACGGCGGAAGCGGCGCGCAATGTGGGCATGGGCGGCGTGCCATTCGGCTACGCGATCCAGCCCGTGATCGAACTCGACCCGCTGACGGCGCAAAATTATCTGCTCGATATGACCGAAACCACGCGCATCGACCCTTACAATGCAGGTTATCGGTGGGAGGGGAGCGCGCTGGTCGGCGTGCCGGGCGCAGATGGGCGCTTCTTGGACGTGGCGCGGACGATGGCGGAACTGGAAGCGGAAACGCAGGATGTGGTGGAGGCGCGGCGGCTCGATTTGAGCATGTCCGTCTTGCAGCCCGACATCCTCGATTCGATGCCCTATCTCGATCAGGCGCGTCAGTTGGCGTCGCAGCCCTTCACGCTGACCGGCTATGACCCGTTCACCGACGAATATCTACGCTGGAATCCAGATCGCATCACGTTCGCCTCATGGTTGGAGGCGGGCGCGGACGGCTTGACGCTGCGTGAAACGCCGTTCGCAGAATTTTTGGATCAGAAATCGCGCGAGGTCAACGAGACCGATCCGCGCCGCTTCATGCAGCAAACCGACAGCTTCGACAAGCTGCGCATCGCCATCCGCGACGGTGTGACCAGCGCCCAACTGCGCATCCGCTATCGTTCCACGACCTACACCGTCGAGTCGGGCGACACGGGCTATCGCATTTCGCGGCGGACGGGCATCCCGTTCTACGATATTCAGCAGGCGAACCCGAATCGCGATTGGGAAGACCCTTTGTATGTCGGGGAAGTGGTCAATCTGCCGTCGCGCGATGTGACGCTGCCGCTCGACCCCGTGCCGAACAAGCGCATCGTCGTCAACCTCCAGAACCAGTCGATGATCGCCTATGAGAACGGGCAGCCGGTGTTCCAGTGGTTGATCTCGTCGGGCATGAGTACGGCACCGACGTTTCCGGGCGTGTACCAAATCTTGGATCACAACGAGGTCGCGTTGGGCAGCAGCTACACGTTGTGCGGCTCGACGGGCTGCGGCGCATGGACGATGTATTGGTTCATGGGCATCTACCAGACGGTGCCGGGCTTGATCAACGGCTTTCATGGCGCGGTGCTGCTGCCGGATGGACGGTATCTGGGCGGCGGCAACGTCGGCAACCCGTACACTTTCGGCTGTGTGATGGCGGAGAACGACAACGCCGAGGCGCTGTATCATTGGGCGGATCAGGGGACGATTGTCGAGATCGTGTCCAGCGAATTTTTGCCGCAGAGCGAACTGGCGCGCCAATTCTGGACGCAGAGCGTGAGCGCCGATACGCTGTAAATCAAGCTCACCCCCTCTGGATCGGCGGCAGGGGTGAGCTTGGTATTTTTCTTAGAACGGACCCCACGCCGTCCCGCCGCCCTGCCCCACCAGCGCGAATACTTGTCCGCTGGTGAGATCGCGCACGAGCGCGCCGCGATCAAACCGCTGAATCGTCAGCGAGACCGCCGCTTCTTCTAAGCGCGCGAAGCCGATGGTATCGCGCACGCCATCGAGCGCCTTCCAGACCGCGCCGAACCCGAACACCGGCATCCGCAAGCCTTCCGGCGCGCTCACGACCCAGCCCTGATCGGCGGGCGCTTGCGGCACATACCAGTAGCGCCCGTTGATCGGCGCAATCGCAATCGTGTAAATTTCGCCCGTCGGGACGAAGTACATCACGCCGCGCTCGAACAACTGCGAGGTGCCGACATAGGCGGCGGGCGGCTCGGTCGGGCAGCCCAACGCCGTCGGGATCGCCGGATCGCGCGACCAGTTCGCGCCAAAACCCGCATCGACGGCGATCAAACACTGCGGCGTCGGCAAAATTGTCAGTTGTTCAGATTGCAGCGTCCCTTCATAGCGGGCGATATCGACGTTGGCAGGCGCTTCGCCGCCGCTCGACACAGCCCCCAAGAACACGCCGACATAAATGGTGGGCGTGGCGGGGATCGTGGGCGGCGGCGGCACAGGTTCGGTCAAGCGCAGCACAGCGCGCGTGGCAGCACGTTCAGAGTC
>Ga0163154_10000300_pt1 | contig 73318 bp, 46 predicted proteins | sample OliLakLV19MP9P1_FD_148649 | JGI IMG/M metagenome (GOLD analysis project Ga0163154, IMG submission 148649) | Freshwater microbial mat bacterial communities from Lake Vanda, McMurdo Dry Valleys, Antarctica - Oligotrophic Lake LV.19.MP9.P1 | ecosystem: Environmental > Aquatic > Freshwater > Lake >... | reverse complement strand
GAACCGAAATAAAAGCAGGTTTTTCAACTTTCCAAATGCCCTTCTACTTATTACATATTTTTTGATTTGATTTTGCGTATTCCAACGTACTCCCGGCATCGGTGTTTTCCCGTAGAATGATGTCAAATTGCAATTTGAGCTACATTCGCCTGTAATCTTTGCACTGTGCGGATTGCGCGATTATTTTTACTTAAATACCCTCAACTTTATCCACATCCCCCCCCAATTTATGCACAATATGAAAAAGTTGTAACGTGATGGGGACTTTTTTAGCTGAAAATGGCAATTCGGTTGCCTGACAATCACTTTTTCCCGCGCCCGCGCATCAGCGCATTTTGCTCCAAACCGGAATTTCTTTGACCGAAGTAAAAGTTTTTTGGGTTGAAGTAAAAGTTTCTTTGACCAAAGAAAGAACAGACTTGAACCAATCCGTCTTTCCTTTGACCGAAGTAAAAGTTTTTTGGGATTGAAGTAAAAGTTTCTTTGACCCAAAAAAGAACAGACTTGACCCAATCTGTTTTTCCTTTGACCGAAGTAAAAGTTTTTTGGGTTGAAGTAGAAGTTTCTTTGACCGAAGTAAAAGTTTACTTCGGTCAAAGAAAAAGGGGCTGTAACCTGATGGCGGGTGTTTTATGTCATAAAAATGTCAGCATCGCCTGAAATCCTCTCCCTGCAATACTTTCAGCACATTCCTTGCGTTATACATACTGCGTTATACATGCAATACAGGCAATTAACTACACAGCAATGCGCTCCGCTGTTTTTTTTTGTGTATTGATACTGTTGCTCTTCTGCAAAGGGCGCTACCAGTAAAGGCGATAAAGAAATGAGGGAAGTACGCGCCAACATCTTTTTCTCTTATTTCTTCGTCATCAGGTTCAACAGGTTTTTGTTAAAGAACTGTAAGCGCAGCCCATTCCATGCGGTGTACAACTTGCAACTGTGATGTGGACAGCGGTTGCATGAATAGTCCTAACTTTTATCGCAAATTCATCACATGAACATCCGTGCCATCTGTTTTGTTTTTTTGTGTGCTTCATTCACCACGCTTTTCGCGCAAAACCGCCTCAATCTTTACACCCAGCGCATGTTAGAACATGCCTCGCCTGACAAAACCACGATTGACCTTTTTGTGCGCGGTGATTTCGATGAGGTGAAACAAGCAGTGCAACAGGCAAAAGGAAACTACAAATTCGGCTATGGAGAATATAGCTCCGTTACCATTCCGCTTGTGAGCCTTGAGGCGTTTCTAAAATCACCTGCGGTGAAAGGCGTGGAAAATGGTGAGCGCGAGTTGGTTGGACTTTCCGATACCGCCATCATCGTGAATTGTGTGCTTCCGATTCATCATGGCGATTTCCCACTTGACACTTCTTATCTAGGCGATGGCGTAATTATGGGAATCATAGATTTTGGCATTGATTTTAACCATCCGGATTTTAAAAAATCAAATGGCGACACAAGAATCCGCTATCTGTGGGATCAAAACGTGGCGAATGTAAACAGCCCCATGCCTTATGCCTATGGACAAGAATGGACAGAATTTGAAATCAATGCTGGGCAGTGTACGCATATAGAAACAGGAAATGCCGGTCATGGCACAACTGTATGTGGAATAGCCGCAGGCAACGGAAGGGCATGTAATGGAAGATACGTTGGGATGGCTCCAAATACGGATATGATTGTGGTGGCATTTAATTTCGGACGACCATTTCTTAGCTCCTTTATGGATGCCGCAGATTATATTTTCAAGAAAGCTGACGCGATGGGAAAGCCCTGCGTCATCAATGCAAGTCTGGGCGCGTATTGGGGTTCGCATGATGGAAGAGACCCGGCAGGACTTTTAATCAATTCATTGCTCGAAGAAAGAAGCGGACGCTCGTTAGTCTGCGCAGCAGGCAATGCAGGCAATCTTGCGTTTCATCTTGGCTATGATGTAACTGCGGATACTTCTTTCACCTGGTTTGCCTATGACCCCAGCTTCAGCGATTATTATTTTGATTTCTGGGCTGACACGCAGGCTTTCAACAAAGTCTATTTTGCAATTGGAACGGATAACCCCGCCACTTGGAGTAATGTCGGGCTGTCTAATTTTCTCAATGTCGTGAACAATTACACGTTTAACGTGGTGAATGGAGATACTGTAGCCTCTTATAATTTTGTTCAGGTTGATTCAAACGGGACATACCTTGGAAATGTCTCAACAAATATTTACCAGGCGCAAGGCAGATATAACATTGAGGTGCGTGTCACAGGTCCAAGCAATCCTGCGCATTACTACAGTTTCATCACCACCGGCTCAGGAAGAATTGACGGGTGGAACAGCGCTATTTCAGACCTTGCAATTTACTCTTCGGAAATGGTTACTTCGCTTCCCGATTCGATTACCCGACCTGATATTGTTCATTACAAACTTCCTGATGCCACTCAAAATATCGTGAGTAGCTTCACCTGTTCGGAAAAAGTGATTGCCGTAGGTAATTTCACCAACCGAAAGTCTTATCCTGATTGCGATTCAAATCTCACGATTAATGCCTCTACTCCCGGAGAAATATTTTTCAGTTCAAGCATTGGTCCCAACCGCAGGGGCTTCACCAAGCCTGATATTTCTGCAACAGGTGATTTTACGGTGTCAGCAGGGAATGCAAGTATTATTGGCGCGCTTGGCAGCGGAAGTTTTAAGGTTGGCTATTGTCCATCAGGCAACTGCCCCTATATGCGCAATGGCGGCACTTCCATGGCATCGCCTATCGTTGCGGGAATTGCGGCATTGTATTTACAGAAAAATCCGAATGCAGACTGGCGTGAGATAAAAGATGCGATTGTGCTCTCGGCAATATCAGACAGCTTCACCGGTGTCGTGCCGAATAATACTTACGGGAATGGAAAAGTGCAGGGATGTGCCGCAATGATGATGCACTTAGTTTATGGCTGCATGGATACGGCAGCATTTAATTATAATGCAGATGGAACAATAGATGATGGAACCTGCATTCCTAAAATCTATGGCTGCATTGATTCTACTGCATTCAATTTTGACAATACAGCAAACACGGATGATGGAAGTTGTATCGCTGTTATTTTAGGCTGTATTGATTCATTAGCGCTGAATTTTGACAGCCTTGCAAATACAGACGATGGAAGCTGCTATTATGTTGGTATCGGCTCTTTAGAAAATGGAAAAATAAAATTGGCATTCGTTCCTAATTTTTTCAAAAATGAAACGAACATTATCTATCAGTTTGAAAAACCATTTCCAGGAAAAACAATCATTGTACTCACAAATTTATTAGGACAAACCACCGATGAAATTGAACTGACGCAGGAAAAGGGAACCATCCTTTATCGCCCGGCATCACGCGAAGCAGGCGTTTACTTCTACCATCTCACCAATGAAGGCAAAATTTTACTTTCGGGAAAAGTAGTAGTGTATTAGTTATCCGTTGCTCGTTGATAGTTATTCGCAAGAATAATAACAACGGGAAAATGAAGAATGAAGCAACAAAAAACAATTTACTACAAACTAACAACTATCAACTAAAATGACTACCCAGATTTTAACGAACGAGGATATTCAGCAGAAAATAAAGCGTATCGCTTACGAGATTCTGGAGAATAATTATGACGAGAAAGAATTGCAAATCATCGGCATCAGGAACAAGGGCTTTCAGTTTGCGCAGAAGATTTATGACTGCCTGAAAACAATCACGCCCATCAAACTATCGCTGCATTTCATTTCCCTCGATAAATTGAAACCTACTGACGAGAAAATAGAATTTGACTTCGATGCAAAAGAGTTGAGCAACAAAGTAGTAATCCTTGTGGACGATGTCGGCAACACGGGAAGAACGCTCTGCTATGCCTTGCAGCCCCTGCTTGAGAGCCGCCCCAAAAAAATTGAAGTGGCAGTGCTTGTTGACCGCCAGCATAAACTCTTTCCCATAAGCGCTGATTATGTCGGGCTGAGTTTGTCCACTACAATGAAAGAAACTGTTACGGTTGAATTCAACAACGGGAAGGGCGATGCGGCTTTTCTCTCTTAAAAAAGGGCAGTTCTAAAATTTGCTCTTTTTATCGCCCCACTCCATCCCTCTCCAAAAGGAGAGGGTGTCAGTGGTAGAATTTTTAGAACTACCCAAAAGTCGTTCGCGAAGTATTGTCAGTTATTTTTCTGAAAGAATTCTTTGAGATTTTCTTCACTCAATTTTTCTGCTTCGATTATGTGTGAAGCCTGAAGGTAAAATGGTTCACGCTGTTTAAGTTGTTCTGTAAAAAAAGCGGGCAACTCGTTCATCGTTTTTCCTTTCAATAGCGGTCGCTCATTCATCTGATGCAACAATCGGGGAACGAGCGTTTCAATTTTTGCCTTGAGATAATATGTTTCACCCAGACTGTTCATCAACTGCATGTTGTTGTGAAAACACGGTGCGCCTCCGCCTGCTGCAACCACGACATTATTAAAAGCAGTTAATTCTTCAAGCTGTTTTTTCTCCAGAGCGCGAAAATGCGCTTCTCCTTGTTTTTCAAAAATATCAGCAACACTCCTCTGTTCATTCTCCTCAATTAACCCATCAAGGTCAATGAACTGCCAGCCAAGATTCGCGGCAATCTTTTTCCCCCAATGTGTTTTACCGGATCCCATTAAACCGACAAGAAAAATCCGAGATGACATTCTATTGTTTAGATTTTAAAGTTATCACGTCAGTTGTTTGTTAGACAGTTATTCGAGTATAAAATGTTCTGCGGCATAGCTGGCGTTCCTTTCATTAATGTAGAAAAAGACACCCTTGTCCTTTCCTTGTTTTCTAAGTTTGACTTCCGCGTCTGCTGCTGAGTTAACCGGCATTAAATTTCGTTTTGCCCTGTATGAAACATAAAAAAAGGGAATGGTTACATCCGATTCTATTTTCACAAAAACCGTTTCGTCCTTCCCCGCTTCGTTTTGAATTATTGCTGCCGCCTCCGTGAGATAGGGATGATTCATTTCGTGCGGGTTACTAGTTCTAAAATAAACTGCGGAAAAACTGAGAGCTGAAACAAATACGACTAAAAAGACGGCAATAGAAAAAGAATGAAGCGAAGAAATAAGATTTCGGGTAACTAATCCGAGAGCGATGCAAAGTGGTATTCCAAACTTTGCATAAGCATGATAATGGATGGTGTTGAAATTGAAAAGGAGAAAAAAATGAAGCAAAGCAGGTATAAAGGTTAAAGCAAGAAGCAACTTCGTTTGCTTGGATAATTTCCTTAACGAAAGTTTTTGAAGAACAAGAACGGCAGCGAAAGTTGCGAGCATAAAATATCCAATTGCATAAAAGGAAGAATGAAAATTTCTTGCAACAGCAAGCCATGCGGTTGCGGAATACATATTTGCATCCTTCCCGCTGTAATATTCACCAAGAAAACCACTCCGTTCTCCAAATCTTCCCTTTAGGGCTTTCAGAAAATCTTCAAGTCCGCTAATGGAAGAATACTGAATAACGCAAAGCGCAAGAGAAAATCCTGATGCAATTACTGCTACAATCAAAATTTTTTTCCACGAGAGAAATTCTCTGTGAAAAACCCATGCCGACAATCCAACAGCAAAGGCGAACAATGCACAAATCCATTCCGAATAAACTCCAAGGAAAATGAGAATACCAAGCAGGGAAAAATGTTTTTTGTCTTGCTGATGAAATACTTTGAGCGCTGCATAAATTCCTGCTATCCACAACAAATTTCCCATCATGTCAGGAAAGAAAACCTGCGTGTGCGCGTACAAAACTACTGGCAGAAACAAATACGCGGCAAAACCAACAATCGCAGGTAGAAACAGTGATTGCCACGCTTTATGAGAATGAAAACATATGACGAGGTACAAAAGCAATGCGGATAATAAGTGTAAAAATATATTGAGCGCCTGAAGCGGTAAGTGCGATGGATAAATGCCCGTGCTTGTAAAAAAAGCGTGTGCAAACAGAAACGCAAAAGGCGGATAGGAAACATAGAAGTTATTACCTTCCTTATCTTCTACGCGCACATAGGGCGTATTGAATTTATCGCCTTCATTTGAATAAGTTTGGATAGGACTATAGTGACTCTCTGAAAGTCCTTTTTCCTGCCAGATTTCAAGTGCAGTAAGCGTAATTATCTGACACGGGCTGAAATAATCCACCCTGCCATCAAGTTGATAAACCCTGGTTGCGATTGAAATAACAATCAAAACTAAAAGCAACAAAACCGCTCTGATGGAGTTCATTCTGCTAAGAAAAATTTTATAACTGGCGGCACCAGGCAATAGTAATGAAGCATCTACTTATTCGCTCTCGGTTCCCACTTGATTTCTTCCGCGCGAAATTGCTTTCCTGCCCAGCGCGAGAGCACAAAAAGATAATCAGAAAGGCGGTTGAGATAAATAATTAAAAGCGGCTCAAGTTTTTCCTTTTTATTCAATGCCACTACCAATCGCTCTGCCCGCCTGCACACGCACCGAGTGATATGGCAATAAGAAGCAACAGGATGCCCGCCCGGCAGAATGAATGCCTGCAAGGGTTGTAGCGCTTCATTCATCTTATCCATTTCCTGCTCCAGCATCTCAGCATCGGATTCATGGAGGTCAGGTTTTTTTAGTTTTGTTTTTTTAGGGTCAGCTGCGAGCGTTGCGCCAACAGTAAACAAACGGTCTTGAACGTATTTTAAAATCTCACGGGTGTGCGTATCCTGAAGATTATCGCGCACCAGCCCGATCCATGAATTCAACTCATCAACGGTGCCATAACTCTCAATGCGCAAATCGCTTTTTGAAACACGCTTGCCTCCGAAAAGAGAAGTCATTCCCTCATCGCCTGTTTTGGTATAGATTTTCATACTTGTGCAACAGCCGGATTTGTGCTGTTGATTTTATCAGAGTCAATCAGCCCGTCTTTGAGGCGGATGATGCGCTTTGAATATTTTGCAATATCCTCTTCATGCGTTACAATAATCACCGTGTTTCCCAACGCATGAATATCCTCGAAGATTGCCATGATTTCTGCTGACGTTTTGCTGTCGAGATTTCCGGTAGGCTCATCTGCGAGAATGATAGAAGGTTTATTCATGAGCGCTCTGGCGATTGCAACACGCTGACGCTGTCCACCCGAAAGCTCGTTGGGCTTGTGTTTCATACGGTCGGTTAGCCCCACCATGCCAAGCACTTCAATCGCCCGCGCTTCACGGTCTTTTTTATTCCATCCTGCATACACAAGCGGAAGCACGCAGTTTTCAATTGCATTCAGGCGGGGCAGTAAATTAAATGTCTGAAAGATAAAGCCGATTTCTTTGTTCCTGATTTCGGCAAGCTGGTTGTCGCGCAGCGTACTTACGTTGTGTCCGTTCAAAATGTAAACTCCGCTTGAAGGCGTATCAAGGCAACCAAGAATATTCATCAGCGTTGACTTGCCCGAACCGGAGGGTCCCATAAGAGCAACGTACTCATTCTTTTTTATGGAGAGCGAAACATTGTTCAAAGCAGGAATGACCACTTTACCCAATTCATAATTCTTAACAATGTTCTTCAGTTGAATTACTTCGCTCATCAGCTTTTCTTTATCACTTTGGGTACCTTAATATGCTTTTCATCATGCAGGGGCGCGTTCTTTAATGCTTCTTCCTGTGTGATTTCCGTTGAAATAATATCTTGCCTCAACCGGTATTCATTTTCCGAAAGATGAATGAGCGGCTCTACTCCGGTAGTATCTACCTCTTTCAGCTTTTCAACAAATGCAATCAATTCTTTCAGGTCGCGCAAAATTTCTTCACGGGCAGCGGCATCAAATTCAAGTTTTGAAAGCAAGGCGAGTTTATCAACTAATTGAGGTGTGATTTCCATGAGAGTTAATGAGAATGAGTAGTAAAGGAAGAAATTTACAAGAATAGAAATAATAGCTTCCAACCAAAAATAAGATTTTTTGTACTTTCGCCTCAATGGAAAGAGTAGTAAGCGGGGTGCGACCCACAGGGCATTTGCATTTGGGAAATTATTTCGGAGCAATAAAGAATTTCGTGAAGATGCAGGATGCCTATGATTGTTTTTTCTTTATCGCTGATTATCATTCGCTCACCACGCAGCCGAAACCTGACGACCTTCATGCTAATGTAAAAGAAGTGCTTGCCACTTATCTCGCCTGCGGCTTGAATCCCGAAAAAACTGTGTTGTATGTACAGAGTGATGTGCCGCAGATTCCTGAATTATTTTTGCTGTTGTGCATGATAGCATACAAAGGCGAATTGGAACGCGCTACAACCTATAAAGACAAAGTTGCCAAACAGCAGGATAACATTAACGCGGGACTACTCACTTACCCTATCCTGATGGCTGCGGATGTTCTCATTCACAAAGCCACGAAAGTACCCGTAGGCAAAGATCAGGAACAGCATCTTGAAATAGCGCGCAACTTCGCAAACCGCTTCAACCATTTGTATGGGGTAAATTGTTTTCCCGAACCATTCGGGTTCAGTTATGAAGACAAACTCATAAAAATTCCCGGACTCGATGGCACTGGCAAAATGGGGAAATCAGAAGGCGAAGCAAACGCAATTTATCTGATTGACGATCCGAAAGTGATTCACAAGAAAGTGATGCGCGCTGTCACCGACATAGGACCTACTGAAAAAAATCAGCAGAAACCCGAAGCGATTGAAAATATTTTTTCAATATTAAAAGCCGTTTCTGCTGTGGACACTGTTGCGCATTTTGAAGAACACTATAATAATTGCACGATTCGCTACGGTGATTTAAAAAAGAAACTGGCGGAAGATATGATTACATTTACAACCCCGTTTCGAGAGCAAATTAAAGATTGGATGGCAAATGAAGAACGGCTGGGAAAGATAGTGCGACAAGGCGCAGAACGGGCGCGTGAAAGCGCGGCAAAAACAATCAAAGAAGTTAGAGAAACAATTGGTATAAAAACTTTCTGATGAGTTCGAAAAAGATTATTAAAAAGAGCGCGAAGAAAAGCGTGAAGAAAGCAGTAAAAAAAAGCAGCCCAAAAAAAGCTGCTGCTAAAAAATCTGTTGTAAAGAAAAGCGTAAAGAAACCCGCGCCAAGCGTAAAAAAGACCTCATCGGCTTCAAAGAATATCGCGGTGGTTTCAAAGAAAATCGTTCAAGCTCCTGCAAGGCTGATTGAAGATTTGCCGATTAAGCATATTGCCATTGCGGGAAATATCGGATCGGGAAAAACAACGCTCACTGAAAAGCTGGCGCAGAATTTCAAATGGGAAGCGCAGTATGAAGACGTGGAAGGCAATCCTTACCTCAATGATTTCTACGAAGACATGCCCCGCTGGTCATTCAACCTGCAGGTTTACTTTTTGAACAACCGTTTCAAGCAAATCATCAATATTCAACGGGGCAGCAGAGCGGTGATTCAGGACAGAACCATTTATGAGGATGCGCACATCTTCGCGCCCAACCTGCATTCAATGGGACTGATGTCAACAAGGGATTTTGAAAATTATCTCAGCTTGTTCAAGACTATCAACTCGCTGATAAAACCACCGGATTTATTAGTGTATTTAAAAGCTTCAATTCCAACTCTTGTAAATCAAATTCAGAAACGCGGACGTGAATATGAAGAAAACCTTCGCTTAGATTATATCCGTAGGTTGAACGACAATTACGAAGAGTGGTCAAGCAGATACAGAGAAGGCAGAATACTTATCATTGATGTTGACACCTGCAATTTCGCAGAAGATAAAGCACAACTTGGTGAGGTAATCAATAAAGTGCGGGCTGAGTTATTCGGATTGTTCAAGTAGATTTTTAAAAATGTCAAAATGGATTTCGCTCAAATCCAGAGCAGCCATCGGCATCTTCTTCCTGCTTTGCATCGTTGTTGCTTTTCCTTTCATTCGTTATTATTTCGGAAATTTTTATGTCGGCTCTTGGCAGGAATATAAAATCTGGTATCCTCGCCTCTTCTTTATCATCTTTCCTTTAATAAAAATTTTACCTTTCGCAGTTCTTGGAATTTTACTTTTTCTGCTTTGTGATGTGTTGCTGGGCTTTTTCAAGATTATCCGTGAAATACCATACCAGCTATTGCACATTTCTGTTTTTATCAAAAAAGTAATCCTAAAATACGCGGCAAGCGTACTCCTGCTTGCAGTAACTCTTGCCATTCTGTTGTCCATCAGCGAATATGCATTGCGCAAACAGGGCTTGAAGCCGGGATATCGGCTGTATTCCATTTACTTTAAGCCTGTTGACTCGCTTTACAGCATCGAAGGATTTTACGCAGACAGCAACGGCATTTTTTGCGTTTCACAATCTGCTCGGGAATATATTGCCAACGAACTTAAAACAAAAAATTCCCCGCTTGAATTGACTCCATATAAAGAGAACCAATCACCGGAAATCTATTCTCTTTCCGAAGATTTTCTCGAACTGCGTGACACTTGTTTCAGCAATGAATTCAAATCATTTATTGAAAAAATTGATTCCGAAGAAGATACTTCTGAACATGATTTTTATGCAGCAGTAAAACAATATCTCATTAATCCTATCAATTCAAACGGGTTCAAGAGCATTGAATTCAAAAAATATGACAGTAAAAGAAAAAGCATCCTGCTGTTAGGTGATTCTTTCACCTGGGGGCATTCCACTTCAAACAAAACCAACTGTTTTGCAGACCTCCTGCTGGCAAAAGGATACATCGTATATAACACGGGAATCAGCGGCACTGACCCGGGGCAATATTTGCTGTTAGCAAAATTTTTAATTCCGCAACTGCGTCCCGATTATGTGCTTGTAAATTTTTTTATGGGCAACGATATCCAGTATTTCGACCGGGACCCGCAGCCTTTCACGCCTGTTTTTTATAGCACCAATGCAGGAAATTTAGTTTCTTGTCCAGAAGGCGTTTATCTGAATAGCGCAGAAGAAGCGTATGATTATACGCTTACCGTTTTCACCATACCTGTGCAACACAATCGCTTCAACAGGTTTTGTGCAAAGACCGTATTAGGCACATTGCTTTGGCGCGCGTTGGATAAACTCGGTATTGCGGACGCTACGCTCCCGCGTTTTATGGAATATACAAAGAAGGCGAAATCAGCCGAAACAACTTATCCTTTTTCCGACACCAAACTCAGACAAATACAAGAGGTTGCGCAAGCGCATAAAGTAAACTTTCTATTACTTGCAATACCTGCGCTGGAAGGAAATAAGTTTGTTTATCCCGAAAACCACGCAGGTCTTTTTGAGGAACTACAATATTTTGTGCCTCCTGTTAAAAAAGAATTTTACAACGCCCTTGATGGTCACTTTAATGACAAGGGCAGCAAGGAATATGCTGATTTCATTGATAGCTTGCTTAACGCTGAGTAAGCAACCTGGGTCTGACTATTTTTAATGAATCACACGCACCTTCATCCCATTCGCAATTCACTTTCTATAACTATTGCAGCTGAACACGCTTTAGCATTGGTTCCGGTGGAGTGCTCATCGCAAGCGGAACATTCTCAACTGTTACAAGACTGGTGTCCAATCCGAAGGCTTTTTGTTCGCTGAGCGAAACTTCTTTTATTACCGAAAAAATTTCCAGCACAAGTCTTTCATGCCATTTCAAAGAATAATCTACGTGGTTAATGATTCGGTCAATCACCACAAAGCGGAAGTCTCCTAAGATTTTATGACGACTGAGCGAAGGATAACGGCTCGTGATATCCACTTCCCCGTTTTGCACCATATCATCAATCACTTCTTTGAACAGAATATTGATGCGCGGGTTCATGCGAAATCCCAATTTAAAATCAATGCGGAAAGCGTGGTTGGGGATTAATGTTTCCACAGTGTATTCCATCGTATGCGGGTTGTCCTGCACATCAACATGGATAAACCAATAAAGGTCAGCTCGTTTGGGCTGCTTGTTGAGTATAGAGTAAATGATTTTACGCTCAATCTGATTGGAAAAATTAGCGCTTGTGAGATACGCAAGATTCGTGGAATATTTCGGCACTTTCTCATCTTCGCTTAAATCTTTAATCACGGGCAGAAATGAATCGATATCCACAAATTCCGTGAAGCGATTTTTAATTTTGCGCGCGTTGAAAAACGCATACATCACCAATATCAAACAAGAACTGATAAGCACGGTAAACCAGCCTCCATGCAAAAATTTGCTGAGATTCGCGATGAGAAAACTGCCTTCAATAATTAAATAAGTAATTAACAAGAGTATTATCCAAATTTCGGAAACGCGCTTCAGCCTGAAATAATAAGAAAGAAGGATGCTGTTCATTAGCATGGTGGTGGCGATGGAGAGTCCGTAAGCAGCTTCCATATCAGATGACTCCTTGAAAATCAACACAACGATTATGCAGCCAATCATCAAAATCCAGTTGAGGCTTGGCACGTACATCTGCCCGCGCGCAAGCGTTGGATATTCAATTCTGATTTTTGGCCAGAAATTCAGGCGCATCGCTTCCGTAATAATTGTGTATGAGCCTGTAATCATCGCCTGACTTGCAATAATTGTTGCCGCAGTGGCAATGATGATTCCTGCAATTAAAAACCATTGCGGCATCACCATGAAAAAAGGGTTGCGGTCGCCTAATATCTCACCTTTATGTGAAAGCAGCCACGCCCCCTGTCCGAAATAATTCAGCAACAGGCATATTTTCACAAATGTCCAGGCAACGCGGATATTTTTTTTACCGCAATGCCCCAAATCAGAATACATCGCTTCTGCGCCTGTTGTGCAAAGAAACACCGCGCTTAAAATCCAGAAACCTTGCGGCTCATTGACAAGCAGCCTAAACCCATAAACCGGAGAGATAGCTCTTAGAATGTCAGGATGCGCGATGATTTGCGGCAGTCCAAGAGCGGCAAGCATCGTGAACCAAATCAGCATAATCGGTCCAAAACCCTTCCCGATATTTTGGGTGCCGAACTGCTGCATAATAAACAGCCCCGCAATGATTGCAATGACAATCGGCACAGTGGGAATATCCGGATTAAAAAAACGAAAACCCTCAATAGCCGATGAAACAGAAATGGCTGGAGTAATAATGCCATCGGCAAGCATCGTGCTGCCGCCAATCACAGCTACCAGATAAACCCGTTTTTTACGCAATGCGCGAATCAGGGCGTAGAGCGAGAAAATGCCGCCTTCCCCTTTGTTATCTGCCCGAAGCAACAGAATAACATATTTTATTGTGGTTTGGATAGTGAGCGTCCAGAAGATTAAAGAAATGCCGCCCAGCACACTTACTTCTGTAATAGCGTTTTTCGCTCCGATAATCGCCTTGAGCACATAAAGCGGGGAGGTTCCAATATCTCCGAAAACTATTCCGAGTGTAATTAATAAACCGCTAACGGTTATTATAGAAAGATTCTTTTGCTGCAAGGAAAGGTGGCTTACAAGGAGGGCAAAACTAACAAGATGCGTGATAATTCATGCGCAACGTGAAAAAAAATTTAAAAAGTGGAAACCACATTTTATATTTGCAACCTCTAAAAGCGGGAGTAGCTCAGCTGGTAGAGCACGACCTTGCCAAGGTCGGGGTCGCGGGTCCGAGTCCCGTCTCCCGCTCAACAGAAAAAAGTGAGGCAATTGCCTCACTTTTTTTATTTAACGGATTAACGTCACATTTCCCTGAATCATCGCCTGCATTCCATTGTGGCAGCCTACTTTTAAGATATAGACATAAACGCCAGGAATCACATCGCTTACAGGTATGCTTTCTTCCTTCTTTAAAAAATTGTTGCTGTAAAACCCATTCCATCCGCTTGGGTGTGTTCCATCCCACCCTTGCGTGATGTCGTTGGAAGAATAGACCTCCCTGCCCCATCGGTCAAATATTTTGAAATACTCAAGTTTCACCTCATGCACAGAGCGAATAAAAAACTTATCATTTGTCTCATCGCCATTGGGAGTAAATCCGGTAGGGATGAAAATGTCGTCCTTGCAGCCGCCTGTTACGCGGAATAATACGGTATCATTTGCTGCGCAACCATTTTCATCAACCACATTTACAACAAAGCTTCTTGAAAGTTCTGCTTGCCATGTTGTTGTTTCGCAGGTTCCACATTCCAAAAGTTCAGGCGAAGACCAGTTGTAAGAATCAATCTCATCACGAGATTCCGCATGAAGTCTTACATTTTCTCCGAGATAGACATATCGGTCTTCTCCTGCATCCACTGCGGGCAATTCATTTACTTCAATCTCAAATTGCACGGTATCTGCCGCGCATGTCTCGCTGGTGATTATTGCAGTTACCACCATGCTTTGATTCGGAGTGATGAACTGTGGATTCAAATTCTGCTGACTGAAATAATTTGTCGGAAGCCATCTAATATCATATCCATTTGCGCTTGCTTGCTCAACTTCTACTTCAATCATTGCACTCTCCCCTCGGCACACTGCATCATCTCCTTGTAGAGAAGCAACAACTTCTTCAATTACATTTACATGAACAGTATCCCACCGCGCGCATCCATATTCATTTACAACGGAAACAAGGTACACAGTAGAATTATCGGGAGTAGAGGTTGGACTGAGCAGGCTTGCATCATTCAGGAATTTTGCAGGACTCCAACTGTAGCTGTTTACCAAAGAAGTATCCGTTTCTAATATTACTGTTTCTCCCTTGCAAATCGTGATGTCATTAATACTCTGAACAAAAGGATTTCTTCGTACTGCGAGCGCAACGCTATCCTGATAAAGACATCCGTTAGTATCAGTTCCTCTCACATTGTAGGTAGTGCTTGAATTGGGAGAGGCGAGAGGATTATTGCATGTAGAACAACTCAATCCTGTTGCCGGATACCAGGAATAAGAAACTGCGCCTTGCGCATTCAAAGAAAAACTTTCGCCCAAACAAACATCTCCCGAAGAAGAAACCTCGAATTGAATTTTAGGATAAATTTCTACCCTTACTGAATCTGTCGCATCACAACCAAACTGATTCGTTACCCGCACATGATAAACAGTAGTATGTACAGGGCTTGCAATGATGTTGGGTGAAATTGTGTCGCTCAGTCCATCAGAGGGCGACCATAAATACGCTGTTCCTCCTGAAACTGATAAAAATGCGAGCGCATTTGGGCAGATTGCTGTGTCTTGCGAAATTTGAACAACGGACAAGGGATTAACAGTAATAAGTACATCCGCAAAACTCACGCAGCCGTTTTGAGCAGTCGCTGTCACCGTATATTGCATCGTAGCAGAGGAGAACGCAATTGGTGATGCTCTATCTGAATCATTTAAAAAACTTTGTGGAAACCATGTATAGGAACTTGCGCCTGAAACATGCAACTGTGCGCTATCTCCAAAACAAATTGAGGTGTCGTTGGAAATAATTATTTCGGGATTAGGTATCACCGTAATAGAAGCGGTGTCAATAATTTCGCAACCGTTTGCATTTGTAGCTGCGAGGATTATTTCGAAAATGCCGCTATCAACAAAAGAGTAAACCAGATTTTGATTCACCGACAAAAATCCATCGCCAAAATTCCACAGCCAGGTAAGCGGATAATCATCAGAATTAAAAGTGCCTGTGAAAATCAACGACTCGCCTTCACACGCGACAGAATCTGAAATATTAATTACAGCATCAACAAAACCAACATTCACTTTAATCGTGTCATGCCCAACACATCCGTTGATGTCTGTAACGCTCACTAAGTAATCAATATCATCCTGCGGATAAGCGATTGGATTCGGGCAATTGTTACAAGACAATGCTGTTGAATTCAACCACTGATAATTTATTCCTCCTGAAAGATTAAATTGAATCGTGTCGCCTTTGCATAAAAATCTGTCTTGCGCACCATTGATAATTGGAAAAACGAGCAACTGCGTACTGATAATACTGTCACAGCCAGTGAAAGCAGAAAGGGTATCAAAGTAAATTCCTGTTGATGTATACACTGAATTTCCAACAATCATACTATCTCCTACGCAAAACGAAGTATCAAGAATTGTAAACGGAATCGGATGCACCGTGAGCTGCGTTGTAATAACGCTGTCGCAGCCGCTCACCGCAAGAAGCGTGTCTGAATAAATTCCTGTTGAAGTGTATATTGAGTTCCCTGTTTGAACTTGTTCGTCAGCGCAAATAGTGACCGTCACCACACTATACTTTCTGGGGATTATTGTCAGATGTGTTTCAACAATGCTATCACAACCGAGAACAGTTGTAAGCGTGTCAAAATAAACTCCTGAAGTATTGTAGGAAGAATTTCCGATAACCGCATTTTCGCCTTCGCATAAAGTAAGATTGAGAACATTGTAATTAAAAGTCAGCACCGCCAATGAAAGCGTAATAATACTATCACAACCAAACTGGTCAGTTAGAAAAGTGATGTAATAACCTTCCTGATGATAAGCAAGCGCACCAATATAAAACGTATCTCCAAAACATAGCGCCAAATCAAAGTCAGTGATTACCGGAACATGCACCGTCAATGTTAAGCTGACTATACTATCGCAGCCGTTGGATGCAATGAGTGTATCAATATAGTTACCGCTTGCATCGTAATTTGAATTTCCCACGACAACAATCTCGCCCTGACAAATTGAAGAATCAATTACGATATTGAAAACGGGCTGGATTTGCAAATTTGTTACAACGACACTATCACAACCTTCGCCCGACTGTAACGAATCAACATAATTTCCTGATGAAGTATAAATTGAATTGCCTACAACAAACGCATCGCCCTGACAAATTGAAATATCAAGAGTAATGATGAACACAGGATGCACAAGAAGATGTGTGGTGATGATGCTGTCACAGCCTACCCATGAAGTAAGCGTGTCAGAATATGTGCCTGTTGAATCATAAACAGAATTGCCGACTGCAACTGATTCTCCTTCGCAAATAGCATAACTCAGCGTAGTGTAAACCCAATCATGCCGCAACAAGGATGTAGTGATAATACTGTCGCAGCCGTTGGACTTTACAAGTGTGTCAATATAGTTTCCTGTATTATAATAAACTGAGCTTCCAACTATCAGGCTATCACCCTCACAGATTTCTTGGTTCAGCACTTCAACCGATATGGGAAGAACACCTAAATTCAATGTAACAATGCTATCGCAACCGCTTGCTGCAATTAACGTGTCCATGTAAGTGCCGCTGGTATTGTAAGTTGAACTTCCTACTGCAAAACTTTCGTCAACGCAGATTGAAGTATTAATAGTCGTGTAAAGTGGGTCAAGCACCGTTAGGTTAGTTGTGATAATACTGTCGCAGCCATTCGCCCCTATGAGCGCATCATAATAAGTACCTGTCACTGAATAAACAGAACTGCCTGTTGTAAATGTCTGTCCAAGACACAACACCGGATTCAGCGTGGTAACCACCGGATAGCGAACCTGTAATGTTGTAATCACAATACTATCACAACCATTCGGACCTAATAAAAGATCTGTGTAAGTGCCCGAATTATAATAAACTGAATTACCCACTTCCACACTGTCACCCTGACAAATCACCGGATATAATCGCACTATTGCGATAGGGAGAATGGCAAGATGTAATGTCACAATGCTATCGCAGCCATCGGAAGCCGTTAAGCTGTTTGTATAACTTCCCGCGTTGAAATAAATACTTGTCCCAACCAACACAAACTCACCGGGGCAAAATGAACTGTCAATTACAACAGACTTCAGCGGCTTCACCGTCAGGATTGTTTGCACGATACTGTCACATCTGCTTGCGGCAACGAGCGTATCAACATAAGCACCGCTTGCCGTATATGTTGAACTTCCAACCAAAAAACTTTCGCCAAAGCAAATCGAAGGATTCAGCACAGTGAACTTAGGATTGACAACAGTGAGGTTTGTTGTGATGACGCTGTCGCAGCCAATTGAACTGACAAGCGTGTCGCGATAAATTCCTGTCGCAGAATAATGCGAGCCTGCTACAGTAATTGTATCTCCCAAACAAATCGAAGAAGTAATGCCGTGATAAACACGGTTGCGCACCGAGACGAATGTGATGATAATACTGTCACAACCGTTTGTCTTTACGAGTGTATCGGAATAATTTCCTGCATAATAATAAACTGAATTTCCGACCAACACGCTGTCTCCTTCGCATATATCTGCATTGAACGTGTCAACCGACACGGGCAACACGGTGAGGTTTAATGTCACGATGCTGTCACATCCATTAGCTGCGATTAATGTGTCAGCATAATTTCCGCTGCTGCTATATGTTGATGTTCCCACCGTTATAACTTCTCCCGAACAGATTGTGTTATTAATTGTAGTGCTTGCCACAGGCAATATCACTAATTGTGTATGCACAACACTGTCGCAAATGCCGGGAAGCCCAATGGTATCAAAATAAGTTCCGGGCAGATTGTAAATTGAATTTCCGACCACATAATTTTCTCCGGCACAGATTGTAGTAAGGATGGAAAAAAATAAGGAATCAGCTATTGTAAGGTGCGTGGTAACAACGCTGTCGCAGCCTTCTGATGAAATAAGTGTATCAACATAGTCGCCAGTAGAATAATAGGTTGTACTTCCCACCGTGAATGTTCCTCCAAGACAAAGCGCAGGATATACAGTAATAAATTCCTGCTGATGCACAACAACATTTATTCTCAAAATGCTGTCGCAGCCATTTGAACCAACAAGCGTATCGTAATAAGCGCCCGTGTTGTTATATGCTGAACCATTCACCACTGCGCTATCGCCCTGACACATTTCAACCGTTATTGTTTCCGTCAATATCGGAAGCACAGTAAGACTTAAACTCACGATGCTGTCGCAACCGTTTGCTGCTATTAATGTATCGCTGAAAATTCCGCTGCTTGCATAAACCGAACTTCCCACACTCATCGTTTGTCCCTGACAGATTTGAACATTCAGCGACTCAAATGATAACTGAAGCACAGAGAGATTCACCGTCACGATACTATCGCATCCGCTCGCAGTAGTCAATGTATCAATATAACTTCCGGCAACAGTATAATTTGATGTTCCAACATTATAGCTATCTCCAGCGCAGATGGAAGCACTCACCGTAACATATTTCGGATTGATTACCGTAAGGTTTGTCGTTATTATACTGTCGCAACCATTCGTTCTCACAACAGTGTCTCTGAAAATTCCTGTTGAATTATAGATTGAACTGCCCACCGCAAATATTTCTCCCAAACAAATAATCCGATTCAGTGTCACTGTAATCGGATTGCGCACGATAACTGTTGTTATTACAACACTGTCACAACCGTTTAATGCGGTGAGGATGTCGCTGTAAAAACCCGCGTTGACATAAACGGAACTTCCCACCACCACGCTATTACCATTGCAAATCGTTGCGCTCCATGCTGTCATTTTAGTTGGCAGCACTATTAGATTCAACGTCACGATACTATCACAGCCGTTCGATCTCGTCAACGTGTCCACATAACTTCCGGTGGCAGAATAAACCGATGTTCCAACAACTACGAATCCACCCGGGCAAATCGAATGATTCAATACAACATGCGCTTCGGGTTTCACAGTAAGGTTTGTCGTAACGATGCTGTCACATCCGCTTGCGGCAATCAATGTATCTGTAAAAATTCCGGTTGTTGTATAAGTTGAACTTCCAACCGTAAAACTTTCACCAATGCAAATCGCAGGATTCAGCGTAACATATTGGAGATTGATTACAGTGAGGTTTGTGGTGATGATACTGTCACATCCGTTTGCCGCAACCAAGATGTCTTGATACACTCCGCTTGAATTATACACCGAACCTCCAACCGCTAATGTTTGTCCCGCACAAAGCACCGGATTGAGCACCGTGTAAGAAGGTGCGCGAACCCTCACCATTGTTGTGATAATACTGTCGCAGCCTTTGGCAGCAACAAGCGTATCTAAATAAATACCGGAGCTATTGTAAACCGAGCTGCCAACCATAACGCTTCCTCCCTGACAAAAGGAAAAACTTTGCGCGATAAGCGACACCGTCAACACATGCAGATTCAAGGTTACAATACTATCGCAGCCATTTGAAGCGGTTAATGTATCAATAGAAGTACCCTGGGTTTTATATACAGATGCGCCAACAATTACGCTGTCACCTGCACAAATTGTAATGTCAAGCGTGTTTACAGAAGAATTCAATACAATAATATTCACCATATCCGCAGCAGTGCAGCCATAGCTATCCGTGCCGACCACGCTGTATGAAACGGATGCAGTTGGAAAAACCCATATCGAAGTGCAACTCACACAGGGCTGAGAAGACGACCACAGATACGTATTTGCGCCCGATGCCGTAATCTTCACACCCTCACCAGCGCAAAGCGCACCATCAACACCCGCGCTGACAACAAGCGTAGGCAATGCCGCAATCGTTACCGTATCCACCATCACACCGCATTGACTTGACAGCGCAACATCCGTCACCGTTACGATATACATCCCTGCCGGCAAACCCGTGATAGTTGCCGTAGTGCGCGGTGGCAACGTGTTCCACAAATAAATATAATTCCCGCTACCGCCTGTTACGGCAACCGTTGCATTGCCATTGCTTGCGCCATTGCACACGGAAGGCGTTCCGCTCGCGCTCGCCACAATTGCGTCTTCCACAATGACGGTGTATGCATACACATTGCTGCCAAACAGCGGACACGCATTATCCTGCACATCTGCGAGAAACGTATGGCTGCCCGCATCTGCTTCTGTGGGTGTCCAGCAAAATGTTCCGGTGGGGCGCGAAGAACTTGTCGTATTAAAAGATGCGCCTCCAATGGAATTATTCCAATTAAGGGTTACCACCTGGCTTGCGTTTGCATCAGTAGTGTTTATCGTAAAACACGTTTGCCGACCGCTGCAAAATGTGGTGGTGAAGTTTGCTGTTCCATTCACACCTGTTGCGGCAGGAAGACTGTTCCCACAGTTGATGATTACAAACTGCATGTCGCGCATCGTTGAGCCGATGAGCAACCCATTTCTGTATTCATCCACCCGCACTGTGATTACTGCATTTTGACTTGCTGAAGGGGTAAACGTCAACTGACCCGTCTGCGCATTAAAACCAAAACTTCCTGTGAGCGACAAAGGCGTGGCAGGATTGAACCCGCCCGTGTATGGAATATTTTCCGCTGGACCGCTCAATGGATTAATAGTTGTATAAACTAACGAGTCGCCATCCGCATCCACCGCTCCATGATTGTAAGATACTTGCTGGTTTGTGCAGATATACGGCACAGGCAGCGTAGTGAAAATGGGCGAGTTGTTACACAGTCCTCCCCCATTGTTCAGCCGCGCTTCGATGTAAAGGTCTTGGTCGCCCGGATCAAACAAATTCGTGATTGCCGCATTTCTGCAACATAAATCATAGCTGATTACCCAGTCAGCACATTGCGCGGGCAACGTAATAACGCGCGAATAAATATATTGCTCCACGCCAGGCAGCGAGCCGCCATTACAAGTGCTGCTGTTTACCTGCGAAGGACACAGCACCACAACCTCATCATTACTTTGTAAAGTAAGATTGCGTGAAAAATTTCTGTTGCAGGAAACCGAACGAAACGTAACGCTCGGATTTGAAGGAGCGCTCACCCCGTTGCAGTCTCGATAAAAATTCAGTGTAATGCGATATTGATTGGCACCCAAACATTCATAAGACAAGTCAGCGCCCACGGCATGTGAAGCAAAAACTTCGCCCGTGATAAAAAGACAAAAAACAATTAATCCTATTCCACCCCATCTACCCATCTATCCCCTCCATTCGCAGAAAATGAAACCCTTAATTAGTGTACGTGTTTAAGCGTAGGATGTTTAGTGCAACCCTTACCCTGTAAGTGTTTTAAGAATATGTGGCTTAATGTTAGCGGCACGGCTGTCACTAAAAACAGCATGGAAGTAACGAAGGTTTTTTACAGTGCCGGGTTTTTAGGAGTAGCGAGTGCTTTCAGTGTTTCAATTGTTGGTTGTGTCATGGTGTTTCATTTTTGTTCATCTCTTCATCTGAAAGAATAATGCCAACCCTATGCATCAGGATATACCTCTTGCGTTTTACTGTGGATAAATAACATTCTCACAGAAAACTGACCTTAGAGTGAGAAAATCTTTCCCCACAGAATCCCGCTTCACCTAATGACATTGAGCGGTGAAAACGAAAAGATTATTGAGCTTTCGTTTTTTATCTTTATGCTGACAAACGCAACCAACTAAACCTATATGTATGGCAAAAGAAACAGGCACAAAAGAAAACCCCTGGAAATTAAAAACGCCACCCAACACATCTGAATACGAAATGTATAAGGATGAAAAAGACGGGAAGGCTGTGCTCGTGTGCGTAGTGGGCAAAACCACGCTACTCTATGATTATCGCTGCATAGCCGACCTGCACGCGATGCTGAAAAAGCATGGCGACTGGATGGAATTGGGAAGCGCTGATGAGCAAAAGCCTGCGAAAGAAGGCACAGTAGAAGCATGGGGACGCTCCTCAAAAAATCCGGTGGGCGGCTGGTATGGATTAAAGAAAGGGCTGCGCGGGCGCTTTGGCATGTATCTTCCGCCATTGATGGAAGCATTGGGGCTTGCCGAAGTGACGCATGATGCCAAAGGGAATAAAATGCGGGCAAAGTAGCACAGCTCGTGCTAATATTCCAGTAGCGTCCGCTACCCTCCACTCCCGCAAGATTGCATCTTGTGGGAAGAATAAGTGCTCTATAGATATGCGCTTGCCACCATCTTGCCAGAAATTTTATCTGGTGGCAGGCGAGCTTAAATTTTCTGTGGGTAGCCACTGCCGGTATCGCGGTTGGTTTAGCAATCGGCTATGGGATGTATCTTATCCATAAAAATTTTATTTGTGACCCTATCGTGGAAACTACGCTCACGCTGCTTACTCCTTTTGCTTCTTATTTGCTGGCGGAGCAGTTTCATCTCTCCGGTGTGCTGGCGGTTGTTTCCACAGGGTTGTATTAATCCTTCAGGTCGGGAAAAATGTTAACGCATCAAAGCCGCATCATGGCAGAAGGAGTATAGGAAACGATAACCTATAACCTGAACGGGCTGATTTTTATCCTGATTGGTTTGCAACTGCGCTCGGAAATGGAGGGCATCAGCGATTATTCAACAGGCTCGTTGGTTTTATGGGGAATTGCTATCAGTGCGGTCGTGATTCTTGTAAGGTTTATCTGGGTTTATCCCGCAGCGATACTGCCACGGTATTTAAGCAAACGCATACGAGAAACCGAGCCGTTTGACATTCGCAATGTGTTCATCTTCAGGTGGTCGGGCATGCGCGGTGTTGTTTCGATGGCAGCAGCATTATCCATCCCGTTAACTCTGGCAGATAGCTCTTTATTTCATCACTGGAACTTAGTTATTTATCTCACGTTTTGTGTTATTCTTGTCACATTAGTTTTGCTGGGACCCACGCTGCCATGGATTATCCGCCTCTTAAAAATTGAGAAACATTCCCTCGTTGCGGAAACGTATGATGTGAAAACAAAGGTGGTGTCAAAAGCCATCGTGCCTATTGAGGAGAATTTAGCAACCTTGCCCGACACGCTGTTAAACAATTTCAAAAGCAAATACGAGGTAAAATATAACCGCTTGCAGCAAACAGAACTGCCTACCAATTATTTCGGCAAAGGAAAAACGCTTCCAAACACGGTATTTAACGAGTATTCTCAATTGCAAATTGACATGATAAATGCAGAGAGACTAAAACTGGAGGAAATGCACAGAAAAGGTGAAGGAAGCGAGGAAATCATCCGCACGATAGAACGTGAGCTTGATTTGGAAGAAGCAAGGTTATCACTGGAAATGTACACTGCGTAGTTGAGGAGAAACGAAACCATTGTTCATCAAACGCAATGGATAGACACATTGCATAGAAATAAAAAACCCCGCAAATACTCGGTTTATGTTTTTTTGTGAGTTCTGCGAGGCGGTTCAGACACGTTTTAAGCGCTGAACTTGTAAACAATGTAAGCACGGGAAAAGAAAAAGTCAAGGATTTTTTAAAAAATCGCGCATCCCTGCTTGTTTATCGAAACTTTTTAAAAAAGCATCGAATAGAACATGAAACCAGAAGTGAAATCATTCTTATCCTTCAGCGCGTTGCTTTTTTTGTTGAGGGCAGTTCTAAAAATTGCTTTTTTATCGGCTCACCCCTGCCTGCGTTAAAACTTCGGCAGGTATACCATCCCTGTCCAGATGAGAAGGGATATGTGGTAGAATTTTCAGAACCTCCTTTTAGTAATAAACAGATTTTGATTTCTTGGAAAAGAAAGAGTATATGTTTAAATTGTGAACTTGTTTATTACTAAAATTTCATCTGCGCACCTTACCAAAATGACGAACTCTTTCGCACTTCGCAACTTCTTTCTATTTTGCGCAAAAGAATAATCCCATGCAATCATCCGCCATTGCCACTACCTTTCTTCCGCTTGCATTAGCCGTTATCATGCTCGGGCTGGGGCTATCGCTACAGGTGAGCGATTTCACGCGCATCGTGAAATTTCCAAAAGCAGTGCTGGTGGGGCTGAGTTGCCAAATGCTGCTGATGCCCGTTATCTGTTTTTTCATTGCAAAAACTTTTGCGCTTCCGCCCGAACTTGCCGTTGGATTAATGTTGCTTTCGGCATCGCCCGGAGGCGCGGTAGCAAATCTTTACAGCCATCTTTCAAAGGGCGATGTCGCGCTTAATGTCTCTCTTACTGCTATTAATAGTTTGCTCTCGCTGCTCACGCTTCCTTTGATTGTAAATTTTTCGCTTGATTATTTTATGCAGGAGGGACAATACATCCCCATGCAATTCAAAAAAGTGATTGAAGTGTTTCTCATCGTACTCGTTCCCGTCACCATCGGGATGGTGATAAATAAACTTTTTCCAAAAGTGTCGCAGGCACTATCAAAGCCCGTGAAAATTGCTTCGGCAGTTTTGCTTGCCACAGTGATCGTGCTTGCAGTGGGCAAAGACAAAGACAACCTCGGAGCATATTTTCTGCTAATCGCTCCCGCTGCGCTCGCCTTCAACGTACTCAGCATGATGGCGGGCTATTTCATTCCGCGCCTCGTACACCTTAGTAAGAAAGAAGCAATCGCCATCGGCATGGAAATCGGCATTCATAACGGCACAATTGCGATTTATCTCGCGCTCAATGTATTGGCAAATCCCCTGATGGCAATGCCGCCCGCCATTTACAGCCTTATTATGTTTTTCACCGCAGCCGCATTCGGTGTGCTGGTGAATTTGAAGAAGGAGAAAGAATAATAAATTCAAAAAATCAAACGAATCTCACAACTGCGGGCAGGGCATCATCTTGTTGCGTTGCCCGCGCGTGATTCGCGTGCCAGTGTAGATTACTGAGATTTCATAAGCTCCACGCGATTCGCTCACGGTGCTCAGGTCAGAGATGTTCACGTCATACGTGAGGCTGAGCACGAAATTGAAATAATCCAAACGCGCACCGATGATAAATGCATCGGGCTTGGGATTGGCGACACGCGCCCATGCCCCGATAGAAAACGCTGTAAGTTCTTCCCAGTCATCATCATTGAGCACAAACTGAAAGTAAGTGCCTGCATTAATTTGGCGCGCTCCACCCTGCTGATAATACACCGCACTGGGAAGGAAGTTGAGCAACCCGCCTGTTTCAATGCGCGAACCGATATGTCCGACATACTTTGCATTCAATTTATAGCTTGAGCCGGAAAGAAAACTGATGTTCGGCTCAAGCAAGTGCGCATAAGAGCCGCCAAAATAAAGCGTGAAATTGTCCATAGGAGAAGTGTGATAAATCAATCCGACTGTTAAATCAAGCGCTGCATTGGAACGCCCGCTGATATTTTCTCCCGATGGCTGCGATGGGTCAACTGTAACGCCATTATACTGGCTGTCAAAAATGACTTTGTCCATGTTGAGCTTCTGCATGAGCACTCCTGTTTGCACACCGAAGGTTAGCGCATTATCATGCTTCCTTCCCAACGCCTTTCGATAAGCGGCTGAAAAGGCAACAGAATTTGTTCCCATCTCAATCTCACCCGCTTTATCATTGAAAAACTGGAAGCCGATTGCGAGGTGGTCGTGCTGGAGCTTTCCTTTCAGCATCGTGAATTCAGCAGAGGTGGCTATGGTGCGATACGAATCAGAAATGCTGCCCCACTGGCTGCGATAGTTTGCCGTGAGGCGATAATCTCCGGAATAAAAACCGGTGAGCGCAGGATTGAGCGTGAGCGGTGAACTGTTGTATTGTGAGAAGTGGATGTCTTGCGCGGAGGAGTCAACAGTCAACAGACAACAGACGACAATAAGAAGTCCACAGACGACAGACAACAGACGACTGTTTTCAGATGTCTGACATCTGATGTCTGACATCTTACTACTTCTGCTTTTCTTGTAATTTCTAATTCTCAATTCCTAATTCTTAATTACCGTATCACGCCTACGTTTCCTTGCAGCGTTTTTGATTTCCCGTTATCAAAAATGACGATAGCGTAATACACATAAATGCCTACATCCACTTCGTTGCCTTTTTTATCTTTTCCATCCCAACCCGTATTCAAATCATTGGTTGCAAATACTTCATTGCCCCAGCGGTCGAAGATGTGCAATTCCAGCGCGATGAGTTTCGGGCTGCGCACAAACAATATATCATTCAGATTATCTGCATTGGGTGTGAATGCCGTGGGAATGAATGTTGAATTTTCATCAGAAAGCACTTGCACCACAACCGATGAAGTTCCTATGCATCCATCGCTATCCGTCACCACCACATTGTAGGTTGTGATGGTTGTGGGATTTGCAATCGGTGAAGGGCAATTATCGCAGCTTAAACCCGGAGCGGGCGTCCATACCACTGAGTCAATAATCGCAGCAGTAAGAAGTGAAAGCTGAACACTCTCTCCTTTGAAAATCACCGGGTCAATAGGGATGACGGAAACCGAATCGGGAGCGCCAATATTCACAAGCGTAACTGTGGTTGCTTTTATACAATCCGCATCATCAGTAACTGTAACGGAATATGTTCCGGCTACCAAATTAAAAATGCTGTCGCCATTTGCAGTGTTGCTCCAATCTAAATCATAGGGCAACGTGCCACCACTAACAAATACCTGCGCCCATCCGTTTTCGAGCAGGCATGTTTCATCGGCATAGCTGCTGATTTGAATTGCAAGGTCAGTAGGTGGCGCACACGCTCCGTTGCACTGAGCCGGAGTGGGCGCACCGTCTGTGAGCCAGGGAGCGCCCCCGTCAATCTGGCGATAGAGCGAAAGCCCGAATCCTGATCCTTTTCCTGCGTAAAAGATTTCTGTTCCCGGAGTCATTTGGCTTGCCGCTTTCAGAGTTCCGACAATAGCGCAGGAGGAAGGAGTGCAGGGAACTTCACTGTAAACAGGATTTGATACCAACTGCCCTACTTCTCCGGCATTTGCCGTCCAAAAGAGCGCATCTGCAACGCTTCCATCAGGCTTGTATAAAGCAATCCAACCATAATCATCATTGAGAAACCACTGCCCGATGCTGCAAAAAGTTACTGATGCGCAATAGTCGGGCAGCGCAAAGTCAACACCGGGCGCATTCTTGCCGCCCACTACGATAAATGAAAGCGGATTAATCCTTGTATTTGCAGGAAAAGAAAAGGTGCCAAAGTTGGAATCGGCAGTGTTGGAGCCGAGCATGTAGCAACTCAAATCAATGGTGTCGCATTTGCTCGCGTTATAAATTTCAATCCACTCAGCGCCAAAGGTGGCGTCAGGGCAATATGCAAGCGATTGGGTTTGAACATTTGTGGAGGTGTCGGGGCTTACATGCACCTCATTAATCACAACTTGCGAAAAGCCGAACGTGGAGAGCAACAGAAAGAAAACGGGGAAACTTTTCTTCACAAATCCCATCTGGTTAATTCCAAAGTCAATTCTGTTTCCGAAAAAGTTGGCAGCAGCAGTAAGCAGCAGCACTGCATCCTGCAATTGCTTACTCCCGTTTGATTGAATTTTCCGAAAATCTGATTTAGCATCATATTCCTGCATCTGCAAAACTCGAACATTTGAAGGTTTCAAAATTATTAATTTTAGCCGTTCTTGGCTGTGCAGTTACACACAGCTATTTCTTAAAAACTTTACATGGATTTCGGCATCTGCGAGCTTAGCGTGATACCCCTGCGAAGCGAAACCTCACACAAAAGCGAAATTGTTTCACAATTATTGTTTGGAGAAACTTATCAAATATTAGAAAAGAAGCCCGAGTGGCTGCGCATCCGCACAACGTATGACGATTATGAAGGCTGGATGGAGCGCAAACAGTTTGAACCAATCTCCGCAGGGCAGTATAAAAAATTAGCGAACAGCAAGCAGCCTGTTGCCCTTGAAGTGGCAAGCGCGGCAACGAGCGCAAAGCGCAAAATTCCCATCCTCATCGGCAGCACGCTGCCTGAGTTTGACGGCATGAACTTTAAAATTGATGATGAGCAATTCGTTTACAACGGGCAAGCCATTCTGCCCGATGCGAGTTATGATTATGATAAAATCATAGAGAAGTGCACGCTGAAGTTTTTACATGCGCCTTACCTCTGGGGCGGGCGCAGCCCTTTCGGCATTGACTGCTCGGGGTTTACGCAAGTAGTGTTCAAACTGCTTGGCGTGACGCTAAAGCGCGATGCCTACCAGCAGGCGATGCAGGGGCGCGATGTTGATTTCATTGACCTGGCAAAAGAAGGCGACCTCGCTTTTTTTGAAAACAAAGAAGGCAAAATCACGCACGTGGGCATTATCCTGAAAGACAAGCGCCTCATCCACGCAAGCGGCAAAGTGCGCATTGACCGCGTTGATTCTTTTGGCATCTTTAATGAGGAAACAAAAAAGTATTCCCACAATTTGAAAGTGGTGAAGCGGATGCTGTGAGCGTGGCGATTCGGTGATTTAATGATTGTTTTTTGTGTTTCCATTTTGAGTTTATTACCCTAAAAATGTCTCAAGCTATTTCAGGAAGGCACAACTTGGGCTGCCCCTTTTTACTTTTCTAATATCTCCGATACTGTTTTACGGATAACTACGCTGATTTCATTCGTGGGCAAATCATTGGCATCACCGCCAAACGGGTCTTCAATTTATTCGGCTATCAATTCCAAACTTGCCAGCACATAAAAAATAAACACAACTATTGGAATCACTAAGTAGCCTACCGAAAACACATAACCCCAGGGCAAAGTCATAATGTAGAAGAAAATAAATTTTTTGATGAACGAACTGTAGGAAAAAGGGATAGGCGTGTTTTTGATTCGCTCGCAAGCTCCGCAAATTTCAGTGAACTGCTGCACCTCGCTTGTCAGCACTAAAAGCTGTTCCTGCTTGATGATTCCTTTTTCAAACAGCAGATTGATGCGCTCATACAACATGCGCGCAATGCGGTTGGGAACATGCAGAATATTTTTCTCCAATTCAGGTTGGAGCATTTCCGGATGAGTAAAATCTTCAGGAAGGATTTTATTGCGCAGGTGATTTTTTAAGGCAAAGGCGTAATTGGGTATCATGTGTAAAAAGAAAAAGCGGTCAGCGGTATGTTGCTCGCCCAGCATGGGATGAAGCTTGATGGCAAGATTGCGGCTGCTGTTCACCAATGCGCCCCAAAACTTTCTGCCTTCCCACCAGCGTTCATACGCAGTGTTTGTTCTAAACACGAGCAGCAGCGAAATCACCAAGCCGAGGATAGAGTGCATGGCGGAAAAGTTGGTGAGCGGGTTGTCTTTCGAGATGTGCATATACTCGATTTCCACCCAAGCCACAATGAAAGAATATATTCCTATTGCAATCATCATGGGAAAGAGCGCGCGAAACGTATCGGCTTTGTGAAAGCGGAAGATGAACGTGAACCAGTCTTTCGGATTGTAAGTAACCATGTAACAGCAGTATTTCTGTGCTTACTGAATCAATAACTTCTTGTATGCGATGGTATTTTTACCGGAGCAGCGCAGCAGGTACAATCCTTTTGGAATTCCGTTCAACTCAATATTTTCCGACTTTTTGTTTTCAAAATAAAATTCCAGCGACTTCCTTCCCTCCATGGTGAAGATTTCAATGCGATAATCGCTCTCTTTCGCACTTAATATCCTTACGCTGAAATTGCCATCAGTTGGATTGGGATATACTTCCAATTGCAGATTGCTCGCTGGCGTGTTGCCAACACCCGCTGGCGTAAGGTTCACTTTAAAATCATCCATATAAATGTTATTTCCCCAGTCGGAATAGTTCTCAAATTTAAATTGCACTTTTCCCTGCCCTGCTAAATCATTCAACCATATCAACTCCTCACGCCATTCTGTTTCTGCGGGAACAAATTTGGTTGCTTTGTCAGGCGCTGTTGCTAAAGCAGAATTTGTTTTCGACCAGATTCTTTGCCAACTGTAACCGCAATCAAGTGAAGAATAAAGTAGCAGCGAGTCTTTTGAAGTTGATGTCCTTCTTGCATAGGCAACGGAAAGGGTTACGAAAGGAATATTCGCATTACGAAAATCATATTTAGGCGTTATCAATCCATCGCGAGTACCGCGCGAGTTGCTGCCTGTGTTGCCGGAAAAATTATCAAACATTGCCGACACGCTGCTGCCATCCGCGCCTGCGGAAGTATCAATCTTCCATGCCCTGTCGCTATTCGGATTTTCCAATTCCCACAAGTTTGGAATCGCGCCCGCTTCAAATCCTTCTTCCGCAGGAATGCTCTCCCCTATTCCAATGGAAACAATTTCAAAATTCACGAAAGCATCTTCATTCCCCACGTTCTGGTCAACAGCGCCATTCAACCCGCTCAGGTAAACATAATAAGAATGCGTTCCAAGCGGCAAGGACTGTTGTGTGAAATGAATAGAATATTCGGAACCCGGGTCAATCCATCCTTGCCACAGATATTGATTCAGCCCTACCCCATCCACCTGATAGTTGATGAGCATGGAAGTGATAATTACCGTGCCTTGATTTTTCACACGGGCATAAGGGGTGAATACATTTGTGCAAATTTCTTCTGTTGGAAAAAGCAATTCCAAAATCGCCATATCGCGCTCATACACGGGGGCAGGCTCGCAGCCAATTGAAGTAAGAATAGAAGCGCGTTCGCCAGTCAGAAAAAAATCTGCGCGCGCTTTCTGCCCCGTTGTGAACATGAAGGAACAATCATCATTTACATAATCCATGTAATTCATGAACATATCTCCGTTGGGTCCGTTACTGCATGATAGATGCGGGAATGTAGGACAGCCATAATTTTCAGCACGCTGCACTGGCGTGTCCGAAATCAAATCATCCTGATTACACGCTCCATTGTCATCGCCCCACACATGAATCAGCCCTAGCCAGTGACCTACTTCATGCGTTAATGTTTTTCCTTCGTCATGTCCTGAAAGCAAATCACCAATGATGCCGAATGCTTTGTAATCTACCACGATGCCATCGGTGCTGTCGGGCATGCCGGGAAACTGCGCATAGCCGAGCGTGCTGGAATTTGTTCCGCCCAGACGCATCACCCAGATATTCAGATATTTTGAAGGATCCCAAATGGTGGAGGGCTTGAACTCATCGGCAGTCGCTATCGTCCATGAAGTGCGCTGCCCGTTGATTCTTTCAATTCCGTTTGTTGCATTGCCATCAGGGTCGCGGGCTGCAAGACAAAACTCAATTTCAAAATCAGCGGCAAGCGGCTTAAACACTGAGGGAATATTTGCCGTGTCGGGATTCATCTTGCGGTAGTCAATGTTCAGCGCGTCTATCTGCGAAAGCACCTGCGCATCGGAAATGTTTTCGCTGCCGCCCACCGTGTCGCCATCATGCACCGCATGCACAACCACCGGAATGGTAATTACTGCGCGTTGCCCTTTCTGCGCAGCAGAGAGATATTGCTGATACAATTGCTCTAATTGGTTTTGTTTTTCCACCAGAGATGGATATTGCTGCAACAATCGTTTGTGCTGCTCCGCAGAAACACACCACGCAGTTTGTGCAAAAACAGGTTGAGAAAAAATTGCAGCTATCACAAGAAAAAATAAGAGAGAGATTTTATTCACGTTCAGTGTTGTTTGTTAGTGCCCGCAATGATAGTAAAATAGCGTAAAAGCGATTCTCTGCCGGACTTTATCTTTTTGAAAACAAACAATGTGAAAAACTCCCTCTTTCTGCTTTTCTTTGATGTTTCGATCATGCGCAATACCACCAAGCTAAAAATCCTGCTCCAGAAATACACCGTGTCATTTGATATGGATGAAAATGAATCGTTTGTGTTGCTGCTCACCGACAAAAGCAACAACAACATGCAGCAATTTGAAGGAGAATCATACAGCGCGGTGCTGGCAAAGGCATACAGCTACCTGCTGCGCGTATTGAAGAAGCCACCGGAGTGAAATCCAAATGAAAAAACGAGAACAATGTGAGCGATATTCATTTAATAAAAGAGTTGCTGCTAAAGGTTCAAAGAACTTATCGCATGTCGCGGGCTGAAGCCATCAACAAACTGTAAGATATGATTTGGAGGAGACCACTTTTGAGAATGAAGAGTTGGAAGAAATGCTATCTGCTCTTGCGGATGATTTGAATTTTTATGAAACCGCTGAACGCGACAGGGATGAAAACAAAAAAAGAAGATGTACACATGCGCAAAATTGCACAATACGCAGTTCGCCTGATGAATACTTACTAAAAAGGGAGGCGCTTTTGGGAATCAGAATCTCAAAATAGTGACTTCTGAATTTTCAGCAGACTACATTTGAATTTTAATTAAACTTCAGAAAGGCAAAAGGCTTTCTCTTTTTTAGATATTCAAAATCATTGTCCATTGCATAAGCCTCACGCTCGAAAATGATTGCACGATAGGCTTTGTAATGGTTGTGGTATTTCAGCAGGTTAAAAAAATAATGGAGGACATAAAGTAGATAAAAAGGGAGAATCCACAACTCCAGTTGCTGGCGGTGATGAATTTTTTCATGGTGAATAAGCGAGGCATTATTCCGTAATTCATTCCGCTTAATTAAAATAAACGGGTAAAGCGCAATTGCTGAGTAAGGAATAAACCGGAACGCAAAAATCATCGTAAAGGAAAGATAGCTGATAATCGGACGCAAACATTCAAAATGAAAAAGCCACCGCAATGCGATGGCTTTTTTTTGCGCTATATTATCTGTTCTTAGAGCTTCGTAATCTTTCCGGTTGACATTTTATTGCCGCCAATTGTGAGCGTTACAAAGTAAGTTCCTGCCTTGCTGCCAACCATGTCGTCAGTAACCGTAAATGAATGGTTTCCAGCGGCTGTTTCTGCATCAAACAGCGTAGAAATGCGCTTGCCAATCGCATCAAAAAGTTCAATCTGAACATCTGCCGCTTTCTCAAGAGCGTATTTTACTTCTGTTGTGTTTTGAAACGGGTTGGGATAAGCGGAGAGGTTCTCATTTGAAGATTGAATATCCCGGATACCTGTTGCCAATTTTTCTTTCGTGTACATGTACGTGAAGAGCATCATTTCACCGTCAGTAGTAAGTCCGAAGGTTACGAGCGGTTCAGACACATTCCATTTCACTTCATAAATAAGTCCTTCATCTTCTTTCATTGTTTTCAATTCAGAAAAGTAGCGCGTAGCAGGATGGTTCCAGTCATAAAATCCCTGATTGAATGTGTAGTCGGAATTATAGAAACCTTCGTAAATCTGGTCGCCTTTTGTGCCGTCAGGATTCCGCATGAAAATATCATAGTCAGTTCCATACTTGTGAGTATGGGATGTAATCAGGTAAATGTGGCGCTCATCGTTTCCTCCGGGAATGTGTGTTGCAGTGCGTGTATTTTCTCCTTGAAATAAAACAAGCGCAAGATTATTTTCTAAATCAGCATGCATTTCAATTGGGTTCACAACTTCGCTGTAAAGCACATTCAAATAAAAATCAGCAGGGAGAATTTCAGTTTGACTGTAGTTTTTAATATGATAGTCAAAATCAAGCACTGTATTAGGCTGCCAGTAAAGAGCAGTTCCTTCAGGCAATACGAAATCGCCATCATCTTGCCACGCGGCAGTCAACACAGAATTGCCGTCAAAAGGCGTTGCCTGAAAAGGCACCCTTCTTAATCCGGGCGTGGAGCTACTGTTGTCTGTTTGCTTAAATAGTAACATGTGATGCGATTCCCACGCCATGTATCCGTTTGCCTGCTTTACTTTAATCAGGTTTGCATTATCAAGTTTTTCCTTTTTCATGTACTCAAATTCCGCTTGCGGTTCAAGAAAGATAGGCCCCATGCGCACCTGAAAACCTTCGCTTGCCGCTGGCGCAGCGGGAACAGAAATAAAATCCAAGCCGCCTTGGGTATAATAGTCCTGTAGGGTTTGGTAAGAAACACCAATATTTCCTGCATCTGGCGCACCCGCCATAATCCATTGGCGAATTAATTCTATTTCATAATTCTGAAGACTCACAGCAGGATGCCCGCTCTTTTCATTGTCTTCAATCTGGATGTAAGAGTCAAACCCGTTACTTCCGATTTTTCTTAAAAGGAAACTGTTGTAGGGATGACCGGGGTCAACCAATTTATTGCCCTTTGTCGCAGCTAAGGTATTTGCAGGAACAACATCAACTAAAGCATTGTACAGGTCAGTTTCAGAACCTGTTACATTGAAGACCTGAGCAGTGACACCATCATGGCAGCCCGATGAAGAGCAATTAGTTTGCATCAGGCTGTGAACGGATTGAAATGTGCTTTGACCAAAAACTGAAAGGGAGTAAAAAACGAGCAGAACGAGTCCGTAGAAAGTAACTTTTTGCATGGGTTGCAGTTTGATTTAAGTTTAAAAAATGCGGGTACTCTATGCCAAAGATAACAAATTCAGGAAAGTGAGTTCAAGAAATTGTTACCAATTTAATTGTCCCTTGGGCTAAGTGCTAAGTGTTTAAGCGTAGCTTTTTAGGATAATTACTCTGATAGACTTAGGTTAACACCAAAAGGTTGTATAAAGTTTTCACGGTAGTTTTCCGCCTTATCAACATGGGGTTGCTTGTACCAATAGTCTTTTAGCGTTCTTTTTATAGAAGCCAACGCGTGAAGCAGGTGCTTGCCCAATAAGCGCACAAGGGACGCTTGCGCGAGGGGGCTTTTAGATAAAGTTCTTCAACACAGCCTTGCAGAAACTGTTTGTTTAATCACAGCTATTTTTTTAGTCTATAAAAAACACATGCTTGCATCTGCAATGACGCTGGGGCATATCCGCAAAGAAATTAAAAACGATTTCCCGGTCGTGATGCGCAAAAGCCCATTCGTGAAGAAAAAGCTTGAGCAGCAATATGCGCATTCATGAAAAGAGAAGGAGTTGGATTTTTATTTCGCACCTCTCACTGTTAATACAGAAGTGATATTTATTATGAAAATTTACTGCGCATAGATCGGTTTGTTATCAAGCATTAAGAAAATGAATATGTGCGGGGCGCAGTGAATGCTACCTTGTGTTGAGCCGGAATCAGGAGAATATTTCTCTTTTATTTTAACACAGGGGTGTTTGGTTTCTTTCGGCAGCTTTTCTATTTTAGAATAAGAAATGCTGCTGAAAGCAAGAATTTCCGTGTATTTCGTAGCATCTCTAAAATGCTCTACATATATTAGCAGGGGCATTTTTTGTTCCGTAAACCTATCAAACCCTTTAATTAAACCGTTTACCCATGAGAAAATTTACATTGTTCCTTACTGCGATATTTTCGCTGTCGCTCACGTTAAGCGCACAAGTGTCGCAACTGAATCCCGGTACACCTTCATCACTCAACAGGCTGCATACCAGTGAAGATTTCTTTGTGTACTTATGGTTAAATGGTGAAACCATGCACTTTGTGTGGGATGAACTGGCAACAGTGCCCGTGAATTATTATGTTGTTCAAATGAGTAATGACGGAATTAGCTACCGCGGCATTGATAGTATCGCCCCCGGAAATCTGTTTGATATTCACGCAAACAATTATCCTGATAACATCAGCTATGATAATAGGATTCTTTACAGTACAGAAACAGGCAATGGTCGTTTCATCTATAACGATGTGCTGACAGATGCAGAGCAGACGGAATTAATGGCGCTTTACAGGGTGAAAATTGTCACCTCAAAGGGGATTACATTGCTTACAAAAAGCAAAGAATGGGTGTTGAACAGCAGAGGGAGTCATTTTAATAATTTCTCTCCTGACAAAAACAGAACGCTCAGTCAGTTTAATAATCCAAATCTTCCTGCTCAACTTCTGAGTCCAGATACTGAAATTTCAGGCAAGCCGGGACTACCGGGCAATCATGTAAGGTTGGTAGTGTGTCCCGATGTGCAAGCGCCTCCATCCGGTTATTTCTATACAGGTAATGAACAAACATATTATGGCGACTGCTGTTTTTGGGTAGAGAGGGAATATCAGTTATCCCAGATTACGGCACCCTGCGGTGGTGCGAATGCATGGTGTTGTCCTTTTGATTGCTCTCCTGTTGCTTATGACCCATGCTGTGTTCACGTTTGTAATGAATACAACCAATGTTCCTGTCACCCGTGGACATGCTGCGACCTTTCAAACGCAACGATTTGGGTGGTAACTTCTTCAACTCCTTATTCGATTGGAGCAAGCGTAGTAAGCACTCAGAATCCTTCCTGCAATGGCGGCTTTGATGGTTCTGTAGTTATTAATAACACAGGAGGTATTCCAGTGATTTTTTATAACTGGGATAATGGGGTAAGAACAGGAAGCATTTTGCAACAACTTTCCGCAGGAATCTATTCGCTGACGGTTTCTGACATCAACAATTGCAGTGAAACAGTTTCCTTCACGCTCACCGACCCGCAAATACTTACATCTTCCCTCTCCATTCGCGATGTAACATGTTTTGGATTAAATGACGGTTCTATAGATGTTTCAGTGAATGGCGGTGTGCCTCCCTACACATATAGCTGGACGGGTGGAACATCCACTGGCGCGACTTTGCAAGATTTAATTGGCATCGGACCGGGCAATTATGCTTTGACAATTACGGATGCCGTTGGCTGCGCAAGTAATCAATTTACTCCGATATTTTCGCCTGATGCGTTTGCGGGTGTAATCACTTTCGAAGACCTTGGTTGCCCTATTGCAGGAACTGCGGTGCTTGAATTGTGTTGCTATGGCTCAAACACAGGTTCTGCGGTACTTGCGGTGACAGGCGGAACCCCTCCAGCCACTTTTGCATGGTCGAACAGCGTTACAACTCCTGTTAACTCAGGATTGACTGCCGGCACTTATTCAGTAACAGCAGTTGATGCTAACGGATGTACGTTTGAAACATCAGCTACGCTGGGCGAGCCTGACCAAATCACATTAAGCGCAACAACTGTTGATGCGGCATGTGGTCAATGCAATGGTGAAGCGACAATTACTGTTGCCGGTGGGTCAGGATTATTCACTTATACATGGCCACCCTCGGCAGGTAATCAAACGACTGCAACAGCAACAAATCTTTGCGCGGGTTCATACACCGTGATTGTGAGCGATGTGTTTGCGGTGAATTGTTCGGAGGTAATCAATATTTCTATCAGCAATACAGGCGGTGAAACAATCACTACTTCAAGTACAGATGCTTCCTGCTTTAATGTTTGCGATGGAACTGCAACAGTATCTTTCAACTGCGCCAGTGCTCCTTGCACAGTTCAGTGGTTTGACACGCAAGGCAACCCTCTTTCAACGGATGATAATATCAGCGGACTCTGTGGTGGCGATTATTCTGTTGTAGTGACGAACTCTGTTGGTTGTGTCACTTCTGAAACAGTAACAATCGGACAAACATCAACGATTATCGGCAACTTGAGTCTTGTAAATGAAACATGCCCGGGCGCTTGCGATGGTATTGCCTCTGCCGCGCCTACTGGCGGAAATTCACCCTACACTTTCCAATGGCTTGATGCGAATGGCGCTCCAACCGGACAGACAGGCAGTCTTGTAACCGGACTTTGCTCTGGTGATTATAGCCTTGTTGTTACGGATGCAAGCGGTTGCGCTTCGAGTTTCCCCTTCACGATTAGTTCGTTCAGCGGAATTCTTGCTACAACGGTTACGACTCAAAATCTTTGTTTCGGAGAATGTAACGGTTCGATTGTGGCTTCGCCCGATGGCGGTGTTGCTCCATTCACTTACGAATGGGTTGCAAACGGAGCGACTGTTCAGGGTGCTGCTGGTTCCAGTCTTTCTGATTTGTGCGCAGGCACTTACTCCGTGAAGATTACGGATGCAAACGGATGCTCCTTCACTTCTCCGGATATTTTCATCAACGAGCCTGCTGAACTTACAGCTTCAGTAGCAACTACTGATTTAGTATGCACATCTGTGTGTAATGGTGCTGCCGATGTTACGGCAGTAGGAGGAACAGGCGTATTAACCTACAAATGGTTCAATGGTTTTGCAGTTGAAATCGTGGGTGAAACATCCGCTTCCTTGGCTAACCTTTGTGCCGGTGATTATTTTGTTGAAGTGACCGATGAAAGCGGTTGCTCTACCGGATTACTCGCGCTTACTATTAATGATATTAACCCACTGCTCGGTGCTCTTGTGGCAACCAATGTCACCTGCAATGGAGCAGGCGATGGCGCAGTTGACCTCACCGTGAGCGGTGGCGTTGCTCCCTACACTTTCTCGTGGAATGGTGGCGCTTTTGATACAGAAGATTTAAGCGGAGTTTCAGCGGGCGACTATACGGTTGCAATCACTGACGCTTCGGGTTGCGCTATTACGCTTACTGCTACTCTTAGCGAACCTGATGTGCTGACTGCGCCTGTTTCGATTAAGACCTTTGGAACTGGTGGCTATCATGTAAGCTGCGCTGGAAACAGCGATGGTGAATTAACAGTGAACGCAACGGGCGGCACTGGTCCTTTCACTTACTTGTGGAGTGATGGTCAGATTGCTTCTACTGCAATCGGATTAAGTCTTGGCGGTTACTCTGTAACTATTACAGATGCCAACGGTTGCACAGCGGTGGGTGGTGATTCGCTCTTCCTCGAACCTGCTCCTTTTACATCTGAAGTATCTGCTTTTGTTTATGCTACAGGATTTAATGTAAGCTGCTTCGGAGCCAATGATGGTTCAATTGAACTTACTGTAACTGGCGGTGAGCCTCCTTTCATCTTCGCATGGTCGCTCAATGGAACGCCTGATGCGTATTTTGATGAAGACCCAACTGCAGTTCCAGCAGGACTTTACACTGTGAATGTGGTTGACACAAGCCTCGGCTGCATTGTGCGCGATACCATTCTGCTTACTTCACCAACGGAAATTGTTCCTGTGCTTACGCCAAGCCTCTATCCGGGCGGAGTAAATGTGAGCACACAATTCGGTAACGATGGTTCGATCGACCTTGAAGTGAGCGGTGGCTCTGCTCCTTACACTTACTTGTGGAGCAATGGCGAAACAACACAGGATATTGATACATTGACCGCAGGTCTTTACTCTTGCACGATTACTGACAATGCGGAATGCCAGGCGGTTACTTCGATTTCATTACGTGAGCCGCAGCCTTCAAGTGAAGTAATTGACACTACCATCTGTGAAGGCGAAAGCGTGTTTGCCGGTGGTGCTTTGCAAACGGAAACAGGCACTTACATTGATTCTTTCCTCAACTTCTTCGGGTTGGATAGCATCATCGTAACAAACCTCACTGTATTGCCTGCTTCAAGAACGACTGTGCAGGTTACTATTTGTAACGGACAGAGCTACTTTGCTGGTGGAGCCGACCAAACTGTTTCAGGTTCATACTTTGACATTTATCTTGCTGACAATGGTTGTGATAGCATCGTAACTACTGTATTAACCGTTATCAATAACATTGCGCTTGACCTCCAATCAACGGATGCGGGCTGCGATGCTGTTTGTGATGGCACTGCTTCTGTTACTCCTTCAGGAGGAAATCCTCCTTACACTGTGCTTTGGAGCAATGGCTCTACCGACCTCGCGCTCACAGGATTATGCAATGGCGATTACATTGTAAATATAACTGATGCCGATGGATGTTCTGCAATTGGGACCGCATCTGTAGCAGGTGGACAGCCGGTTGCTATTACGGTAACAGGCAGGAATAATAGCTGCGTGTGCGTGAATCAATTCAGCTCGCACGACATCTGCGTAATCAACTTCGATGGGCTTCCCCACGGAACACTGCTTGCTGAACAATATGCCGCTCAGGGAATTCACATCAGCGGTGTGGGCTTTAGAAACAATACAATTAATCAACTGATTGTATTTAACACAGCCGTGACAGGCTCTCCCGACCCTGACCTTCAGGTGAACGCAGGAAACATCGCAATTCTCCCTGTTGACCTTACGGATGCAAATGGCGATGGCTTGGTTGACTCGCCAAACGACCACACTGATGGCGGAACGCAGATTTACAGATTCGATTCTCCACGTGATGTTATTTCATTCAACTACATTGATAAGGAAAACCCAGCAGGTCAGGCGAAAGCGTTTGATGCACAGGGCAACTTGATTGCCAGCGCGGTGATTCCTTACGCAGGAAACGGCACTATTCAAACAATTCAACTCAATGCGCTCAACGTGAGCCGACTTGAAATTGACTATCGCTATGATTCGGGTGGTGTTTCTGAGATTGTGCTTGGCTGCACTTACACTTGCTGCGATGGCGAAGCTTCTGCCGTGGCGAATGGTGGCGCTGCTCCTTACACTTTCATTTGGAGCAATGGCGCAACCACTGCAAGCCTCTCTGAACTTTGCGTAGGCACTTATGATGTAACAGTTACCGATGCAAACGGATGCACAAACACCGGCTCTGTAACGATTAGCGACTTCCAGGAAATCGAAATCTCAGTGCAAACGCAAGACCTCTCTGCGCAGTGTGGTGGAAACCGCATGTGCGAACTGAACTTTGGAGATTTCCCTGCGGGAACATTGCTCAATGAGCAGTACGCGCAATACGGCATCCATATTTCAGGCGATGCTTACGGAGTTTTTCCCGACCAAATCATCATCTATGATGCTGATGGAAGCGGACCAGACCCCGACCTCGAAACGGCTACAGGGCATCTTGCTATCTTCCCTGAAAATCTCAACGACCAATGGAATAACGGTATCGTAGATGTGCCGAATGACCAGGCTCAGGGCGGAGTAATGACGTTCACGTTTGATTATGACCGCACAGTTACCTCCTTTGTGTTTGTAGATAAGGACAACGGTGTTCCCGGAAATGCAAAAGCCTATGACGTGAACAACAACCTCCTTGCTACGGTGGCAATTCCGAACATTGGCAACGGCTCTATTCAAACAATCAATGTGAATGCAACAGGTGTTCGCAAGCTCGTGATTGACTATCGCGGCAGCGGTGGGGTAACGGGCATCGCCCTTGATTGCAACCCCGTGTGCTGCGATGGTAGCGCAACCGCTTCTGCCACAGGCGGCAATGGTCCTTACACTTATGTATGGAGCAATGGCGAAACCACTGAAACTGCTACAGGATTGTGCCCCGGCACGCACACAGTTACAGTGACTGATGCTGACGGCTGCACCAGCACACAAACAGCCGATGTAGCTGATTGCGAACTCAGCGTAAGCAGCATGACCATCGTGCGCGCGCACTTCGGTGGCGATGTAGGTCCGCTTGTGGAAGGCGCTGTAATCAGCCTCGACACGCTTTGCCCGTTTAACATCAGGGCAAACCTCTGCATCGAGCCGGTGGGCAGCGTGAAATTCCTGCTCAATGGAGCTACTTATCGCATTGAAGAATTCATTCCTTATTCGCTTGCAGGCGACAATCCCACAGGCGATTATCACGAATGGATTTCTGCTCCGGGCAACTACACGATTACGGCTATCCCGTATTCAGGTCCACATGCAACGGGCACGGCTGGCGGTTCATACACGCTCAACTTCACAGTGATTGGCTCGCCTTGCGGTGGAGCGCCCAAGCTCGACAACGGCTTGCAGATATTTGAAAACACCGGCAATGAAAACATGCAGTTGATGGCTTACCCCAATCCGTTCAACGATCAGGTGCGCATCACCTTCAGCCTCGCTGCTGATGAAAGAGTGCGCCTTGAAGTAGTAGCGGTTGACGGCAGGCTCGTGTCCACGTTGTTTGAAGGAAGCACCAGCAAGAATGAATCCTATCAGGTAACATTCAAAGCGGCTGACAATCCCGATGGCATGTATTTCTACCGTCTCATCACCGAGTCGGGCGAGATACACAACAGAAAGCTGTTGCTCTTCCGTTAAGATTTAAGTTTTTAAGGTGAATATCGAACCCCCGAAAGCATTGCTGCTTTCGGGGGTTCGTTTTTGCGCGTACTTATCTCATGTCTTTAACGCATTGTTCTGTAGCGCAGGCGGCAGAAGGGAAGTAGTATCTATCGGCAAGACAAAAGTCGTCCGTCAACAGACGACTGTGAAAAAAAAGAGGGAATGCAATTTATCGTTAGCATCTTCTATCGCTCCTACGGAGCTTTAATTCAACACAGGCTTTCTTTTCTAATAAGATGAATCCCCTACGGGGAAATTCAAAGAAGAAATCGTAGTTTTTAAAAACTCCGTAGGAGTTTTCTATTAAAAGAAATAAAAGTAAAATGCGTTTTAGCTCCATAGGAGCGATATGTTGATTCTCTCCCGACCGCTCCATTGCCTACGGGTAGCAGATTCAAGTCCCACTATTAAATATTGCAATGTCTCCCATACCCATTCCAATATAATTGATCTTCCCAACATGAATATTATAGGACTCATAACCCCTGGAAGAGATAAAAACTTCAACTTGAAGATTGTTGGTCAGGGTTAACATTAAGTCAGCAGTGTCCTTCTTTATTTTAATTTCTAAAAGTAGTTGCCCAATTAATGATTGCAGTCATTTCTTCAACAACATTAACTGGTTTTGGAAGTCCGAACTGGTGTCCATTTTCAAATGAAACCAGAACAATTTGGTTCTCTTTTAAAAGTCGCCAAATGAGAATATAGAAAAAGTAATATTGTCTGCAAAGTGAAATATCCAAGTATCTGAATCTTTGTCGTACGTGATAGAAATGAAAAGAGAATTAGTTCCTAAGACGATTTCCTTGTCCACTTTATTTTTGCTTGATACTTTCACGGTGGAATGTTCTAACTGAAGATTGTTTTATCTTCTCAAGATACATCCCCTTTTTCTCTCCTCCAAATCATTGCGCACCTCGCCATCGTTTCACATTCAAACCCCATCATCTCCTAATCCCTTTATAATGACCTCTGCGCCTCTCATGCCGTTCTTACCGCATCCGGCATCGGAGAGAATGTGTTTGGTATCGTTGAATAGCATAAATTTAAGTTCAATGTCTGCTTGCAAAAATGAATTGTACAAAATTCCTGCTCCATGCCTTCTTCTGGCTGCAACGGTAACATAGCCGCAGCCACTCTTTGAGGAGAAACCGCATCATTGATGCAACGCTGCTCGCGGGCGTTTGGGTGCCGGCTGATACTTTTCAATACAAGATTGAATTTGTTCACTCCAATTATGAAATGACATTGAAGTCAGTGCCGCCCGCTTTCCTCTATTACTTCTCCAAGGATTCTACAAAAAAAGTTAATCCATCAGGCTACTATCCATAGTGGCCCCCGCCCGGCTGCGACCTGCAATTGCTTGCCAGAGATATGCTGCAAGTCGCGCATTCGCAATTTGGCGTTCCTCACACCGTGCAGAAATATGTGAAGGAATAGTGTAAATCCTCACGAGTCAAGCAGAATATTCGTAATTAAAAAAAGTGAGGATTGCTTCGCCCCTCTCAAAGTTGCGGGTCTCGCATTGACGAATTAAGTATCATTCGTAATTCCTAATTCTCAATTTCTGCCTCTCCTCCACGGATAAGTGATTTGTTGCAAAAACCGTTGCGGAAAGGTTTCATCATGGTCAAATCCCAGCTCGATGTCTTTGCCACTTTCCGGGATGTAAGCAGTTTTGAAAAGATAATCCCAAACACTAAGTGATAAGCCGAAGTTCACGCCATATTTATTTGGTAGTTCTTTTGCGTGATGCCAGATGTGCATCTTCGGGTTGTTCAGGATATAGCCGAACACGCCATAGCCCCACCCTACGTTTGAATGATTCAGATGCCCGATGGCAAGGCTGATAAGATGTACAATGAAAAAATCATCTATACCATAGCCAATCATGGCAAGCGGAATGTATTGAATGGATTTGTAGATAATGGTTTCCATCCAGTGATAGCGCAAGTGCGCGGCAAAGCCCATCTCCTTCACGGAGTGATGTACCTTATGAAATTCCCACAAGCGCGGAAAGCGGTGCAACAAGCGGTGGATGTTCCACTGAATGAAGTCGGCAACGACAAACGCAATCAGCAGTTGCACCGCTGCGGGCAGCGCAGCGATTTTAATTGCAACAATGTTGGTGATTCCAAACAGCGCAAGAAAGTCGTTGAATGCCTGTACCCCCACATTGGAAAGCGCGTTGTAGAGAATTAATGAAAAAAGAAAATAGTTGAAGAACATGTAAAAGGCATCGAGCCAGAAATCTTTGCGAAATATGGGTTGCTTTTTCCTCCACGGGATAATGATTTCAAGCGACCATGCAGCAAGCGAAACGAGAATGAGCCAGTGGAAATAGTTTTGATACCACGGCTTGTAATCATACGTGAACAGGATTTCGCTCACAAGGTAATTCCAATATCCGGTGAAGGAGTTAGCGATGATGTCGGGGTATTTCTGCACTGTTTATTCGTAAACTTTTTCACCTTCATTCAGCCACACGCCCCATGTTTTACTGTAAGCATGCACTTGATTCGTTTTGGCAGTTGCATGATACACGGGCTGCTTTTGGTTCTTCCATTCAAAGATGCCGCCATAGAGATTGGAAACATGCATATATCCGGCTTGCTTCATTTTCTCTGCAATCTTTTCGCTTCGATACCCTACCGAACAATACACGATGATTTTAGTTTCCTTCCCGATGTTTTTAACGCGGCTCATATTGAAATCATCATAGCCCACCCAAACGGCATGTTGAATATGACTCACTTCGTATTCGCGTTTTTCACGCGCATCCAGCAACAAGATGGTGGTGTCGTTTGCAATCTCCTTCACGCTTACTTCATTTACAGAGTGTGAAAGCAGTCCTTTTAAAAGCAAATCATAAGCTGCGTTTTCAACGGGTTGGGCTGAGGAAGGAGAAAACGAAAGAAGAAAGTAAAAAAGAAGGTATTGCATCAACTTCATAAAGCGAAGCTACCTGATTAAGGTTACGCTTCCTTTATTGTATTTCAAATAGTCAGGCGGCTTCATGTTGTTGATGAACGAAATATCTAAATAATAAACATACACGCCCGGGTTTTGCGATTTGCCTCTGTAAGTGCCATTCCAGCCCACGGCAGGATTGTTTGTTTCAAACAGCTTTTCGCCCCAGCGATTAAACACCAGCAAGCGGAAAGAAGAATAATCGGTTACAGTTACTTTGAATTCGTCATTGTTTCCATCGCCATTGGGTGTAAACGCATTCGGCACATAGAACAAGGGGAACTCTGAATTCGGGTCAAGTGAATCATTCACAACATAAATGAAAATTGTGGAAGTGTCGGCACATCCGAATGAATCCACCGCAATCACCGTGTAAGAAATATCACTTGAAGAAACGATGGTGATTTCAGCGCAATCTGCGTCTATGCAACTTAGTCCCTGCACAGGTGTCCATGCGTAGGTGAGATTACCCGTTCCGCCAATAATCGTAATATCCACCGTGCTTCTACTTTGCACAGTTGCCGAGTCTGGTTCTGCGCGAATTGAAACTGTAATTACATTGAGAGTCGTCTCCACAATGCTGTCACATCCTCCGGTAGAACTCAGTATATCATAATAAATTCCGGGTGCGGTTTGCAAACTGCCACCTGCTAAGAAGCTTTCACCATTACAAATCGTTTCCTGCACAGGAATGAAAAAGCTGGTTACGGTTGCCAATGCTGTCTCTACGATGCTGTCGCATCCTGCCGCAGTAAAAAGTGAATCATAATAGACTCCATCTGTAGTTTGATAACTACCACTAACAAAGAAGCTGTCGCCATTGCAGATTTGGATGGCTCGCGTGATAAACTGAAGCGGATTTACAATTAACTGTGTTTCCAACACGCTGTCGCAACCATGAATTGTTGTAAGTGTATCATAATAAAAACCGCTCGTTGTTTGCAGCGCACCGCCCGTCAGGAAACTTTCTCCTTCACAAATCGAAACAGTTCTTGAAACATCAAATGTCGGGAACACGGTAAGGTTGGTTTCAACGGTGCTGTCGCAACCACCCACGGCAATAAAGGAGTCGAGATAAACCCCTGAAGTATTTTGATTTGCGCCTCCGGCAAAATAAAATACATCATCACAAATACTTGCGTCTATGCTGACGAAATAACTTGTGATGAGTGAGAGGTGTGTTTCAATTACGCTGTCGCAATTGCCCACAGCAATCAGCGTGTCATAGTAAACGCCCGCTGCGCTTTGCAATGCTCCACCAACAAAGTAGCTGCTCCCGTCACAGATACTGACAGAGTCAGGAACAAGAAACCCGCTTACAAATTGCAAATCAGTAACCACCACGCTGTCACAGCTTGCTGCACCGTATTGAACAGTGTCATCATAAATTCCGGAAACAGTTTGGAATACACCGCCCACAAAAACACTATCGCGGCAGGTTACGATAGAAACATTTCCAACAGGAATATTCGTAGGCTCTGCGATAACGATAGAATCTATAAGCATGCATCCGTTTGTGTCGGTTACGCTCACTGCATAAGTTCCTGCCGTAAGCCCGCTGATATTTTGCGAAGTAAATGTTCCGTCATTCCACGAGTAAGTATATCCTTGAGTTCCGCCTGATATTGTTAAATCAACTGCGCCATCATTTCCTCCTCTGCAACTCGCATCTACCGGCAGGAATGATGCGCTGAGTGGCGCTGGCTGAATAAGCGTGATGCTGTCAATTACTGAACAATTATTTACCGTATCAGTGACATATGCTGTATAAGTTATCGCAGAAACACCCGGCAAATCTTCAATAAAGACAATGTCTCCCGGCTGCCATGAATAAACTAAAGGAGGCATTCCGTTTGTCACCGTTAAATCAATAAAGCCATCGCTTGCGCCAAAGCAACTCACATTCCACCCGCCAATAAAAGTATCTGCAACAAGCGTTATGAGCATCGGCAGCGGATTGAGATACAGCGTTACATCAGTTACAACCGAACAACCTGATGCGTCAATAACAGTAACAGTATGTGTTCCAAGTGAAAGCCCGATGGCAATCGGAGCCTGTTGCGAATCGCTCCACAGATAATTGAAGGGCGGTGTTCCTCCTGTCACCACAACGGTAGCCCTTCCATTTGAGCCGTTGTGACAAGATACATGCGCATTGTTTGGAAAAATAAAAGGCGTTGCAGATGCCGTAAGTTCACCGGGATTAACGATGTAAGCCCCGTTTGTCGTAGTGCATCCTGTTACATCTGTAACAACTACATCATATTGACCTTCGGTAAGATTGAAAATATTTTGGTCGGTGTAGGTTCCGTTATTCCACGAGAATGTAATAGGCAATGTGCCGCCACTCACAGTAAGATTAATGCTGCCGTCATTCATATCATTACAACTGATATTTTCAGGAGCAAGCGTTAGCAGAATAGTTGTCAATACTAAAATATCTACTTGCTGCGGCTCAGTCGCGCAGCCGTTTAAATCCGTAATTACAACGAAGTAGGTTCCTTCACAGAGATTGCTGATGGAAGGATTCGTTTCTCCCGTGATTGCCACATTCGCTGCATTATACCATTGATAAGTATATCCTCCTGCACCACCACCTGCAAGAACAGTAGCATCACCGATACATTGACCTGCGCAGGGAATATCCGTTGAATTAATTACTGCGGTGATTGCTGCCGGTTCAGTGATAATAACAGGAGGAGAAGTCAGTGCGCAATTGGTTGATGTCGCTACCTGCGCATAATAAGTTCCTGCGCACAAATTAAACACCGTTGCATTTGTTGCTCCTGCAATCGGATTACTACCCGCATCTAACCATTGATAGGTGAAAGGTCCTGCTCCACCGGAAACATCAATAGTAATAGAACCATTGCAAACTCCATTGCAAAGCAAATCCGATTGTGTCGTGGAAATGGAAAATATATTTGGGATAATAACGAATGTTTGCGTTACTGCGCATCCCTCTGCATCTGTAATAACAACACCATAATTCCCCGGACATAAATTCTGTATCGAGGAATTTGTTTGCAACGGAATCGGATTTCCCAACGAGTCTTGCCATTGATAGGTGTAAGGTGCAGAGCCTCCTAAAGGAGTTGCAGCAACATTTCCATCACATGCTGACGGGCAACTTTCATGGGTTACGTTAAGATTTGCTGTTATCGGATCTCCTTCCTGAATATCAACGGTTTCAGCAGTAATACATCCTGCGAAATTGGTAACAACAACTGAATAGCTTCCTTCACAAAGATTACTTACAGAATTGCCCGGTGAAAATGAAACACCCGCAGGGTCAAACCATGCAACTGTACACGGAGGGCTTGAGCAATTAAAATTTACAGAAGCAGTGCCGTTGCATACTCCTGCACATGAAGCATCCGTGTGTGAAGTATTTATCGTTTCTCCTCCGTCATTGCTGATGGATACCGTAATTGTTTTTGAGCAACCCACTGCAAAAGCATCGCTCACAAGAACGGAGTAAGAACCTGCGCACAATCCTGTGACGTTTGCGGTTGTTTGGTTGCCTACGGATGGAGGCCAGGTAAAATTGAAAAGTCCGGAGCCGCCATTCACAATGATATTTGCTGTGCCATTGCATTGTCCGCATGTCGCCTTTGTTGATGCAAAAGAAAGAACAATTTCAGCAGGTTCGTTGAGCGTAGAGGAAACCACAAAGGAACATCCATTTGCATCAACTGCCGTTGCTGCATACGTGCCGGAAGTTAAATCAGTGTTAACCGGAGTAGTAGCGCCATTCGACCAAATGAATGTATTAGGCGGAGTTCCCCCTGACAATGAAAGCACTGCCGAGCCTGTATTTGTTCCGTAGCAACATAAAGCAAGGACAGCAGAGTTTGCATTCAGGCAACTCAAATCAAGAAACGTAACAACGCCAGTAAATTCATCAGGTGAAAAAATCGGAGCAAATTGATTACTTACGCAGTTGTTTGCATCCGAAACGGTTAAAGCGTAATTGCCTGCGCCAATACCAAGCAAATCTTGTGAGGTTGCGCCATTGGAATTGCCGCCTGTCCAAATGTAAGTATAAGGTTGAGTACCACCATTTACTGATACATCAATAAATCCGTCATTCAACCCAAAGCAACTTACGTCACCTGAAACAAAGGATGAAGTTATTCCCGGAGGGGCAACAATATTGAAACTTAATGTTTCGCTGCAACCGTTCGCATCAGAAACAGTGAGTGAATAAACGCCTGCTGCAAGCTGATTCAGAATGCTGCCGGTTATTGTTCCATTCTCCCAAAAATAAGTGATGGGTTGAATGCCATCCAGATTATTCACCGTTACCGAACCATCAAAATTTCCGGTACATGCAGGATTCTGCGCACCTGTAACACTTGCGCCTATTGCATAAGTTGTGGATGACGTAACAATCCAAATTCCACCGCTTGCCACATCACAACAAGTCCATGGATGGCAGGAACATTGGTTGTATTCGTTACAAATGTGATAGCAGCAAGGGTCATACGCAAGCGGAGAGCAATCACGCGGACAGCACCAGGATTGAACTCCATTGCAAGCCTCCGTGATTTGTTGTGTAACATATTCGCGCTCTTCCCAGTAGCAACATTCGCCATAGAATGTGCGGATTCCTCCGTTGAAAATGTAACCGGACGGTGGCGCTTGAATATTCGGGCAAGGTCCTGAACCACGAGGACCACCTGCTCCTGAACCATCGCCATCTCCCAAGATTACTCCACCACCCCGCTGGTTTCCGCCTGCCCCACCTACTTCCCGCAGGCGGTCAATATCTGCGATGCCAAATTGAAAACTTTGCAAAACTGTTCTTGTGTAAATTTTATCTCCATTCGGCTTTACCATTTTGATGCGATACCAGAAATTCTTTTCGCCTGCTTCTGAAACGTCCCGCACATCGTTGTAGATAAATCTGCCCCCACCTGTTTCCGTGCTGTAAAGGATGCGGTTGTAATAATTAATGTTGTCGGGATAATCGTTTATGTGAATATCAAACAGATTTGAAGGATAAACGCTATCAATCGCGAAGAAGTGGTTCCCATCATAACTTTTTTCAATTACGTATCTGTCCATCCGATAAGCGGGATGCTCTTCCCACACAAGGTGAAGCGCGACATCATCATTGCCAAGATAAATGTAGCGGTTGTTATCAATGACAGGGGAAAGCGTACGCTGTGCCGATACTGAAATAGCGGCAAAAAGGGAGAGAAGAACAGCAAGTATGCTACGGGTAAAAATCATCTATGCAAGCACAATTTTGTGAATGGACTAAACTAATAGAAGTTCTTCTCTTTTTCCACTTTGAGTTTTCAAAAATCCGTGTGTCGGTTGTGTATAACCTATAAGTTAAAGCCATTTGACAACAGCAACACCTAAATCTTTGATCTCGAATCGAAAAATTTCCTTTAAATGCAGAAGTGAATAAAAAAGGAATGCCTTACTTCAGGAGCGTCACGCTCCCCTGCTGACGATGAATTGTCCGGTTGGTAAACTCCACGAACAAATCATACGCGAAAACTGCGGGCTGTAATTCTTTCCCGTGATACGTGCCATCCCAACTGTCGGTGATGTTTTCCGAAGCGAAAATCATTTCACCCCAGCGATTGAATACATGCAGTTTGTAACGCTTAATCGCGCTACCCTGCACATGCAGCACATCGTTCACTCCATCGCCATTCGGAGTAAAAACATTCGGAACATAAATAATCGGCTTCTGTGAAATGGTGATATAATTTGGTCGCTCAAGCGTGTCGTTGCAATTGAATTGATTGGTTGCAATGAGCGTCACGGTATAACTTCCCGTGTCAGGATAAACATGCGTGGGAGAAGTTACTGTTGCAGTTGCGCCATCTCCGAAGCTCCACTGATAGGCATCTGCGTTCGTGGAATTATTCGTGAAAGAAAATACTGTGGATAAATCATCGCTCTCCAACGGGTCGACTGTGAAATTTGCAACCGCACTTGGATTTACATCGGTGGCAATAGAATTACTTGCAGGGCTTGAGCAATTATTTTCAAGCGCTATTACAGTGATGTCATTTCCGTTTACAAGCGCAGTTGTGACAAATGTGTTTGATGCGCTGCTTTGAAGAACTGTTGTGCCGTCATAAAATTCATACAAGTCATATCCGGCAGGCGATGCAGTGAACGTGACCTCCTCTCCTTCGCAAATAGCAGGACCAGCATCCCTCGTAAGTAATACGGAAGGAATTGGAGTAACCGTCATCGTGATGCTGTTGCTTGGTTGCAACACGCAGCCGTTGAGCGTTCCATTTACAAGAATTACATCACCATCATTAAACACTGCGCTGTAAGTTTCAGATGCAGAATTCTGAACTGAAACACCGTTCACGCTGAAATCATAATTCGTCAACCCGATTGGTGATGCTGTAACTGTAACATTATCCCCAATACACACTCCGGTACTCTGGACAGAAATCGTAATAGTCGGAGTTGGATTCACTACGATGCTAATGGCATTGCTTAGCGCGCTGCTGCAACCTGCCTCAGTGGCAACTACTGTAATTGAATTTCCCTGTGCAAGCGAGGATGTTGTATAAACTTCAGAAGCGGATGAATGAACGGAAGTTCCGTTATCAAAAAATTCATAGTTAAGATAACCTGCCGGAGATGCAGTAAATGTAACAGGCTCGCCATTACATATTGTGTCGGCAACTGAACTCGCAAGTGTTACTAAAGGAACAGGATTCACAACAGGGAAATGAACAGAACTCGGATTCGTGAAGCACACTCCGTCAAACGCAATCACACGAACACTATCACCCTGCGCGAGATTAGTTGCGATGAATGTGTTGGATGCTGAAGATTGTGCAAGCGTTGTATTCACATAAAAATCATAGGATTGGTAGCCTGCGGGAGTTGCGGTATAAGTAATGTCATCACCTGCACAAATTGTATTTACTGAAGGCGCTAACGTGATATTGAGCGAATTGGGTTGAATCGTGATATTCAGCGTGTCGCGCACCCTGCCGCAGCACTGTGTTGTAACCCAAACCACAATAGTATAGTTTCCCGGTGTGGTAAATGCAACGCCAGCGCTTTGAAAATTTGCTCCCGCAACAGTTGGCGGCAACGCAGTCGCGCCAAAATCCCATTCATATAATGTTCCAACCAATGTGGTGCTGAACGTGTCGGGACATCCGCTCACTGCGGGGTTATTCACGTTTGCAATCGTGTTGGTACTTGAAGATTGGTTTCGGAAAATATCAACGAACTCTGTGAAAGTCGTTCCCGAAAACACAATGTCTTTTCTTCCTGTTGAGTTATAAAGAACAGAAATTGATCCTGCGCCTGATGAAGTTGCGGGAGTTGCGCCTGCTCCAAAATCCCAGCTTCCCGAAGAAGCGGATGAAAACAAGATTTCAGAATTTGTGCATCCCGGATTCTCCACGCTAATCGCAGGTGGATTACCCGGAACTCCATTATTATTAGTTGCAGTAGCAGGAGTTCCACCATTCTGACTTAAAGCAACACTAAGTCCATTCGCTCCGTTGCCTCCATTTCCACCAACGCCACCAACACCGCCCGCACCGCCTGTTCCGCCAACTGCGCCACCACAAGGACCTCCGCCAACACCTGTTCCGCCAGCGCCTCCTGTGCTGCCAACTCCACCGCCACCTCCTGCACCTCCAGCGCCTGCTCCTCCCGACTGAAGGTTGCAATCCACCACCTCGCCATTTGCGCCATTATTCAAAAGGAATATTGCAAAAGCGCTGCCGCCTCCTGAACCTCCTGTTCCTCCAGTGCCACCCGAACTACCACCACCGCCACCTCCTCCACTTCCACCACCTGCATCAAGGTTGCAATCCTGACGACCACCGCCACCACCACCACCGCCACCTCCACATCCATCAGTGCCTGCCGTGCCATTTCCGCCAAAACCTCCCGCCTGAAAAAATCCTGTAACTACTCCGCCTGCACTTCCTGCTGCGCCCGATGAACCTAATGCTCCGCTTTGCCCGCTTCCACCGGAACTTCCCGGACCACCGCAATTTCCCGGGCATCCATCAAAAGGATTTCCGCAAGAACAGTCACCGCCACCGCTTGTAGCTCCACCATTACCGCCACATCCGCCCGGCTGTCCTGCTACTCCATTTGTATTATTTCCTGAATTCCATTTACCACCCGGTGCCCCGTTCCCTCCATTATTTGCGCCTGAACCACCCGCGCCTCCTGCGCCTCCCGGTTCGGGAGCTTCATTTCCATTTCCGGGTAATCCATTCGCGCCAATTCCTCCGGCAGTGCCTGTAACACCGGGTTGTCCGTCAATGCCATCGCCTGCATCGCCTGTAATCACTTCGCAACGAATGATGCGATAATCCGAACAGCCCGATAAATAAATTCCATAAACAGAAACCTGCGGGGCAGGCGCGTCAGCAATAATGATGGTCAAATCATGCAGGCTGAAATTCGATGCGTTTGCTCCATTCAATCCTATCAATGCATTTGCAGGAAGCGGAAGCACATTGCTTGCATCGCGCTGAATGATGCTTTTGGGATTGTTGCTTTTTATCCAGGTGTTTGCATCAAAGCCCCCGTCAATAATTGCATTTGAAGGAATAACAAGCGCGTTAGAAATATTGTATGTTCCGGTTGCCACCCATACGCGGTTGTCGGTTGGTGTCACTAAACTCAAGCCATAGATAAGATTTGCAGGATTTGCCTTTGTGCCTGCCACGCCAGAAGATGCTCCGGTGGGAGTCACATAAATAACTCCGCATTCTTGTGCATGGGTGAGGGATGGCGCAAGTAAGAGAAATATGCAGAGCGTTGCAACGTGTATAGTTCTCATCATGCTTTCAGGCTTTAAATAAATTTCGATGACAGTTCTAACTCAGGATAAAGATATAGAAAAATAGTAATCACAAGTCAAGTGTTTTTTTCAACAGATGTTGGAAGCTTTGAACGGCTTGGGTTTTCAAAAACAACCACTCTCTGCATTAACAGCGCCTGTGTTTGATTAGACAAACTTGTTTGGATTAATCTTTAATGACAGCAGCATTAAAATGAGGTCTAATTTTAACACGTGAACAATCTATCACGCATTGTACAAGCATGAAAGAATCAATCGTTTTATTTGATGGGGTTTGCAACTTGTGCAATGCTTCCGTACAGTTTATTATTAAACGGGATAAAAAAAAGCGTTTCAAGTTCGCTTCGCTGCAATCTGATTTTGCACAGCAACTTTTTAAAAAACAACAGTTTGATTCACAGGGGATTGACAGCGTAGTGCTGTTTGAAAATGATAAGCTGCATGTCCGTTCCACTGCTGCGCTGAAAATCGCGCGTAAGCTTGACAGAATGTGGTTTCTGTTTTATTCTTTCGTCATCATTCCTGCACCACTGCGCGATGTTGTTTATGATTTTATCGCGCGCAACCGCTACAAGTGGTTTGGGAAAAAAGAATTCTGCGCAATGCCCGAGCCGGGGATGAAGGAAAGGTTTTTGGAGTGACTTTAGTTCTTCTATAAACTCCTGAAAATTTGTATCTTGCGCAACCTCCTGCAAGCCAATGCAATCCTTCAATTGCGCTCTAATTTAATAATTTAATGCACCTGAAAATTGACTTTTAACTTCAACCCATGAGGAAATATTTATTGACTCTTGCAGCATGTGTGCTGCTTTCAATTTCCATTTCTGCCCAAATCACTGTTGACCAGAATGATTTTGCTTCTGCAAATGAAACGGTGTATCTGAGCAACGGGCAAATCAATCCGTTTCTAAACTTTGCCGCAACGGGCGCGAACCACACGTGGAATTTCTCCACGCTGCGCAGCACCGGGCAGCAGCAAGTTAATTACTTAGATGTTTCAAGCACCAACGGAGTGTATGCGTTTTTCTACGCTGATGTTTTTTTCAATCCCAACCGTGCCAACATCGCGCTGGCAGGAAGCGATATTCCTTTTAATCAGGTGCTTGGCATCACCAATCCCTACACTTTTTACTACAAGAACGGGAACATGTACAAGAAAATCGGTTACGGTGGAGAATTGGCAGGATTACCCGCCCCGCTCACCCTCACCACCCCCGACACGATTTATCGTTTCCCGATGAATTTTGGAAATACAAGCAGCAGCTTTTCAGATTATGCAATCACGCTGCCGGGCGTTGCGACTTCTGCTTACAGCCAAACGCGCAACACAACGATTGACGGATGGGGAACGCTTACCACGCCCTACGGCACTTTTGATGTGTTGCGCAGCAAATCTGAAATCTTCGGCAGCGACAGCGTGTATCTCGATTCGCTCAACTTTGGGGCAAACATTCCTCGTTCAAAGGTTACGGAATACAAATGGATAGCAAAGAATGAAGAAGTGCCCGTTCTGCAAATCAATACCACTTCCGTATTTGGCACTGAAGTAATAAATCTTATTCTTTTCAAAGACAACAAACTTTCTATCACAGTGAATAGCGTGAACGGCACGTTGTGCCCCGGCTCGCAAGTCACCGTTGATTACACCACAACAGGAACATTTAATCCCGCTGCATTTCTTCAAACTGCAAACAGGTTCACCGCGCAGCTTTCAAACAGCAGCGGCAGTTTTGCCAATCCAGTCAATATCGGGAATGTAACTGCTACAACATCAGGAACAATTACCTGCACTATTCCCAACAACACCGCAGGCGGCACGGGATATTTTATCCGCATCACTTCCAACTCGCCTGCTTACACGAGCGCGGTATATGGTCCGCTCACTATTCATCCTACTCCCACTGCTTCCATCACCGCCAATGGCGCTGTACCTATTTGCGTGTATGATTCGCTTGAGCTTGTCGCAAACAGCGGCAGCGGGTTTCAATATCAATGGAAGTTTAACACTGCCGACATTGGCGGAGCAACGGCACAATATTATTTTGCATCGGCAGCAGGAAACTACACCGTTGCGGTAAGTAATATCTGCGGCTCGGTAACGTCACAGCCTTTTGCATTAAGCGTTGCACAGGAAGCGGTTCATGCAGTTATTCCATCTGACAGTGCAACGTGTGATGGCAGTCCGATAACAGTTGTCGCATCAAACACCAGCGGAGTAGTGCCTGTGACTTATCAATGGAATGAAAAGGGGAATGCCATTCAAGGAGCAACAGATTCAACACTTCTTATAACGGTGAGCGGTGATTATGCATTGGTTGTCACCGATAGCTTCGGATGCACGTTCACTTCAACTGTATTGACACTCGTTATTGATTCCATGCAAACGCCATTAGTGTATATAAATGGCAGCACATTTTTCTGCCCCGGAGAAACAGTCACCCTTTACACGGATACCAGCGCGGAATATTTTTACCAGTGGCAAAAAAACGGAGCGGATATTCCCGGAGCGACATTGAGTTCATTCACCACTGTGCAAGGCGGAGATTATGCTGTAATCGTGAGCGACACTTGCGATTCTGCAATCTCGCAAGTAACGGAAATCACCGTCACCGCGCGACCTGTGCATTGGGTGACACCTTCATCGCCCGCAAGCTGCGATGGCAGCCCTGTAACAATCACTGCGGATAATGTAAGCGGTGCTTCCCCTGTAAACTATCAGTGGTATGAAAACGGAGATTCCCTTCTTGGCGCTACCGACACTTTCATTATCATAACTGCCGGAGGAAATTATTCACTGGATGTCACCGACAGGTTCGGATGCCTTTACAACTCAGGCGACATCACGATTGTATTCGGCACATTGCCTGCACCGGTTGTCACTTCAAGCGGAAGCACTTCATTTTGCTTTGGTGAAAGTGTGAAGTTCACTACGGATACCAATTCAAACTATACGTACCAATGGCTGCTGGATAGCATGAATATCAGCGGAGCAAATTCCAATATTTATATCGCCACTGAAGGCGGCAACTACGCAGTAGAAGTGAGCATTGGCGGTGGATGCAATGCAACCAGCGTGATTGAAAAGGTGAATGTCTATCCACAGCCACAAGTTCCCGTTATCACGCAACAGGCAGACTCTTTATTCAGCACAAGCGCTGTGGGCTACCAATGGTATTTGAATGGAGCATTTTTACCCGGAGCAAATGCGCAAGCTTACCGCCCTGGCGTGGATGGCAGCTACATCGTGGAAATAACCGATGCAAGCGGTTGCACAAATGCTTCGGCTCCGTTTGATGTACTGGGAACGGGCGTGGAAGAAACAGCGGCAAACGATTGGTCGCTGGGTATTTTTCCCAATCCTGTTTTAGGAACGGAATTTACAGTGGTCAGCTCTGAGCAATTTTACGAGGTACAGATTTTTAACACTACCGGAGTTTTAATTTTCACATCCCAACTTATCACTCCAACAAACAGCGAAGTGATGCGCGAAAGCGTTTCGCTGCCTGGAGTTTATTTTGTGAAGGTAACAACCAAGAAAGGCGAGCGCGTGCTCAAGCTGATAAAGATGTGAGCGCCAGCCTGAATGAATCATATTGCTTTTTTGGCGATTAAGATTGCTGAAATCTACCTGTTCCGGCTGAATTTTACAGCAATGACAATTCCTAATTCCTAATTCGTAATTCCCAATTCATAATTCCTTTTCCCCATCGCCCTTACCTGACTTAATTCCCGCAGAATCCAATTTTTTTAAATGTTCATTTTTTTCGGGCTGCAACTATGCCCACAAGCGCGGCTAATAGTAGCCTGACCTCAATAGGCGTTGGAGGTAATGAGAAAGGAGGCATTCCTAAACGGGTTTTAGTCCGTTTGTTTTTAAATCTAAAGGGCGGCTCTAAAAGTTCTCCCATTGACACTCTCTCCTGGTGAGTTAGGAGAGGCTTAACGAAGCAAAAGGGGGGGGTCTTATCCCGAACTCACGTTAATTTACATCGGGATGATTTGAAAGGTGGAAACTTGTCATGGCAAAAAAATAATCTGCCCGTTGTCACCTCTGGAAAAGTTGTGGCAGACAATGTCACCGCAACCAATTACAACAAGATGATTGCATCTGGCACCGTGCTGGTTGACTTTTACGCTCCGTGGTGCGCGCCCAGCAAAAAAATGGAACCCTGACTCAATGAAATTACAAAAGAATATACGGGCAAGGCGCAGGTAGTTCGCATTAATGTAGATGAAAACAAAGACCTTACGAAACAGCTTGGTATAACAGCAATTCCTGTTTTGAAAATCTATAAAAAGGGAAAAGAAACATGGACGCACAAAGGCTTCGCTGAAAAAGCGCAGGTTGTGCCTAACCTCTGATTTTATTTATCCCCTCCGCTTCGCTCCCCGCACCGCCTCTGCCTGCGTAGGGTCATCGGGCCACGAGTGTCTTTTGTAACGGATTTTCAGTTCCTTGCGCACTTCAAAATACGCATCCTTCCAAAAGCTTTTTAAATCAGTCGTTACCTGCACGGGCTTGTAGCCGGGAGATAAAAGACGCATCAGCACTCCTACCCTGCCCTCGTTCACTTTCGGTGTATCTTCCAACCCGAAACATTCCTGCAAGCGCACCGCCAGCAAAGGCGCTGAACCATCCGCATGATATTGCAGATTGATGTGCGAGCCGCTCGGCACCTCTACATATTCAGGCGCGAGTGTTTTTAGTTTCTGTTGCTGCTCATGCGATAAGCTGTATTGCAAAATCTCTTTCAGGTTCAGCTTCTTCAACTCTTCCGGCTTCTTCACTCCGTTTAAATATGGACTGAGCCATTCTGCATTCGTCAGCAGCAGAATATCCGTTTGCACATCAGGAAAGTTCTCCTGCGGTCGCCACTTGCGCAGTGACAACACGCGGTTTTGCCATTGCTCCACTTCCTCATTCCAATCAAGCAAATTTTTTCCTTCTTTCTGAATCGCATCCGTTATCGCTTTGATAAGTTGGCTGTCATCGGGATTTGGTAAAGGCGTGCTTTTCAAAACAATACTTCCGATGCGCAAATCTTTACTCGCTATCAATCCTCCCTTGCGCGTATCCCAGGTGATAACTTCTTTCGTCTTCACCAAGGGCGCGAGGTCGCGCGGATTCAGCGGTGATGCCATGAAAATTTTTCCCAAGCCGTCACGCTCGTTCACATGCGCCACCGCCAGCCACGGCTCATGCGCCAAATCATCGCGATGTCCTGCCACCGCAATCCTTCCGTTTGCCAGCATAAACTGCGCGTTGTTGCCGGGGCGCGCGCAGGCAATCCGCTCAGGATATGCATACGCTAAGATGATTCCCGTTTCAAATACATTCACCGCATCATTATCAGGCGCACTATCAAACATGCTGCGGTATTGCGCTGCTATCTTTTCAATACGCGCCATGCGGTGGTTGCCCGCTTTCTCTTTGCGGTATCTCCGCAATGCTTCTATTCGCAGGTTGATGTCAATGCCCGTTTCGGGCGGCAGCGGGTCGCGCTCTTCCAGAAATGGAGCAATGTCAGTAGCCAGCGCAAGCTGTCCCGCTTCCTTTGCGCGAATGAGCATGTGCGCGATGCGCGGATGCGTGGGCAGCCGTTGCAGTTGCTTACCATGTTCAGTAATACGATTGTTTTCTAATGCTTCTAATTGGTGCAGCAACTCTGATGCCTGCGCCACATGCCCGCGCGGTGGTGGCGACACCCACGTCAGTTGGCGCGGGTCTACGATGCCCCACTGCGCAAGGTCGAGCACAAGCGAACACAAATCCGCTTGCTCGATTTCAGGTGTGCCCTGCTCCGCCATCCGTGAATGTGTTGCCTTCGTCCACATGCGATAGCATACGCCCGCGCTCAATCGCCCCGCGCGTCCCGTGCGCTGGTCTGCCGATTCTATTGAGATGCGCACCGTCTCTAAACGCGACAAGCCCGAGGTGGGATTAAACCGCGCCTCTCGCGCAAAACCCGAATCAACCACAATCTTTATTCCTTCAATCGTTAAACTGGTTTCTGCGATGTTGGTTGCCAGCACCACTTTGCGCTTGCCCTGTTTGTTTGGCATAATCGCTGCGAATTGCTCATTGCCGGTGAGTTGTCCATAGAGCGGATGAATCATCACGCCTTTTAATGCACTGCGCAGCAACTCTTCGCACTTTTTTATTTCACCCTGCCCGGGCAAAAACACCAGCGCATCGCCTTCGTGTTTTTGCAACACCTCGCGCACGAGATGCGCGGTTAATTCAGGCAACATGCGCTCATCAGCATCGCCCGCATAATGAATTTCAACGGGATATTGCCGCCCCTTGCTCTCCACCACTGCGGCATTGAGCATCACCGCGAGTTGCGGCATATCTATCGTTGCGCTCATCACCAAAATACGCAGGTCCGGGCGCAACACCTGCTGCGCTTCGCGGCACAGCGCCATCGCCACATCGGCATGGATGCTGCGCTCGTGGAACTCATCAAAAATCACCAGCCCAATGCCTTCCAATGAATTATCCTCGTGGAGCATCCGCGTGAGGATGCCCTCGGTGAGCACCTCCAGCCGCGTTTTTGTAGAAATACTTTTTTCAAAGCGAATGCGAAAGCCCACCGTTTCGCCCGTTTGCTCGCCCAGCAGGTCAGCCATGCGCGTAGCAATTGTTTTTGCTGCGAGCCTGCGCGGCTCCAGCATCAAAATCTTTTGCCCCTTCAGGCACGGCTCGTCAAGCAGCGCGAGCGGCACAAGCGTACTCTTGCCTGCGCCCGTTGGCGCTTTGATGATGAGCGTAGCATCGTTTGTCAACGCCTGCCTGATGGCGGGAATCACTTCCTTCACCGGCAAATCAATGGACTGATAATCGAAAGGCAAGGGTGAAATAGTTTGGAGTTTAGAGTTTGAGGTGCGAAGTTAGATTTTAGTAAGATGCTTCATTGCGAGGCTCTGCGAAGCAATCCCTTCCAAGTGGCGTCCCATGCGTTGGCATTCGTGCGCATGTGGAGGGATGATTTGGTTTACCCACCGAAACCATGCGTAGGTGGGTGCGTACTTACTTCACAGCTTCAGGAACTCCTACTTGTAGCGTTGCTCGTTAGAAGTTCCTTAATTATCTCCGGCAAAAAATGAGCAGGACAGAAACCTGTTTTTTCACGTACTTCTTTTCAGGGTTTCTGCTGGTGTGAAAAACGGAATAAACAATAATTTCTTTCTTTATCACTTCGTAAACCACTACAAAAGAGAAGCGATTTAAGCCTGCCTGAAGGAAATGTTTATGCCTTATTTGATAGTAAAAAGGCAAGTTGGATATGCGGCCGTAGCATTCCGAAAATTCGTATTAAAAAAATCATCGCCTAATCCTGTCTTCTGCTTTTCATACAAGTTATAGGCATCTGCCAGATCCCGCTTCGCAGTTTCAAAGACTGCTAATGTGTAGTTCATTTTTTTCGTTTTTGTGAGCGAACGGCAGAAATCGTTTCTTCGATCGTATAAGTCTTGCCCTCACCGCGCAGGTAGGGTTCCCTGCGTTCATTCAGCACCTTCACCTGGTCGTCCGTCAACTCACATTCATGCTGCTCTCCCTCAAGGCATTCCTTTGCCATTATATACACCACCTTCAGGAATCGTTCATCACCGTTATCAATGAAGCGGTGCAGCTTTTCTTTGATTTGCGCCATTGACATAATGAATTTTGTTTGTTTAAAAATAACTAAACGAAATCATTTCAAAAAAGGGCAGAATGACAAGCCCGCCTGAGGCGGGCGACTTATTGGTAGAAAAAGAAACACACCAAAAACCCGAAACTCCGGAAGACCGACCTTTTCCGGCTTATTGCAAATTAATCTTGCCCTCGCTCGCAGCTTGCCCCGCAAAAGCGCATTGGGGTCAACAGAAGAACCATAGTTTTATGTCATCCCTTCTTGATTTCATGGTGAATTCAGTCAATTTATTTCTATAATAATGTCACTCCTTCAGAGTTAAAATGCAATCAATCCCGAAGGGATGGAATCATTATAGAAACGGAAAAAGGGAGTCTCCCAAACCCCGAAGGGGTGGAATAAATTTTGTGACAAGAAAAACACCGAAATCAAAGCACAGCAAGAAGTTCGAGCAGAACTATCAAAATTAGGTTGACGCCAATGCGCAAAAGCGGGGTCCCGCACGTGAGTATTCCTTTTACCTCCGGCATCTTAATTTTCTTTCCGTCCACATGTCCCTAATGTCCTTCCGTCCCCTCTGTGTCTCCGCGCCTCTGCGTAGTCGTGTCCCCGACCGCCAAAGCAAAGTCGGTTTCTTATTTTCAATTGAAATAATCCAATCAACTTTGCCACAGCACAAAAAATAAAACACATGACCCCAATAGACCACTCCCCCATCCTGCTCACCCTTCAAAACAACTCGGCAACAATTGACTGGCAGAGCTTTCTTGGCAACCTGCTCAATACATTTAATTGCCAAACGGGAACTATCCACTTCCTTGATTCCGCTGATAATCTTTTAAAGATGAAAGCATACAAAGGCATCCCCGATTTTATGCTGCCAAAGATGTCCGTTATCCCGATTGGCAAAGGCATGGCTGGCGTGGCGGCTCAACGCATGGATGCCATGCAAATGTGCAACCTGCAAACGGATGATTCGGGCGTTGCGCGCCCTTCCGCAAAAGAAACCAAAATGGAAGGCTCTATTGCTGTGCCGATGATATTAGATGGCAAACTCTATGGCGCGTTCGGCATTGCAAAACCTGTCCCCTATGATTTCACAAAAGAAGAAACAACAGCGCTGTTGCAAATCGGGGAAGCGATGTGTAAGAGAGTTGGCGGATAAACGCATCTGAGAACGATCAGCGCTAAAGCCCCTGATGTCGTGTGTTCCTTCATCTCCGGCATTCATGCTTGGGTTTACCTCGTTGCTCGCTCGCGTGACGCAGCTTTTAAAAGCTCTCAAAAACATTGTTGTATGTTTTTTTATGTGTCTGATTTATTTTAAATCAAAACGGTCAAGGTTCATCACCTTTGTCCATGCCGTCACAAATTCTTTTGCAAACTTTTCTTTCGCATCGTTGCTGGCATAAACTTCCGCTAATGCGCGCAACTCAGAGTTGGATCCGAATATTAAATCAGCGCGGGTAGCCGTCCACTTCACCGCGCCTGTTTTTCTGTCCTTTCCTTCAAACTCTTCTTCGGTGTCTGAAGTGGCTTTCCACTCAGTATTCATATCCAGCAGGTTCACAAAGAAATCATTGGTGAGCGTTCCCGGGCGTGATGTAAACACACCATGCTTCGAGTGGTTGTAGTTGGCATCAAGCGCACGCATTCCACCAACAAGAACTGTCATTTCGGGAGCAGTCAAAGTGAGCAGTTGCGCCTTGTCCACCAGCAACTCTTCGGTAGAGAGCGTGTATTTCGTTTTCAGATAATTGCGGAAACCATCCGCCCTCGGCTCAAGCACTGCAAATGAGTTTGCGTCTGTTTGCTCCTGCGTAGCATCTGTGCGCCCCGGAGTGAAAGGAACTTCAATGGCATAGCCGGCATCTTTTGCGGCTTTCTCTACTGCCGCGCTGCCACCCAATACAATCAGGTCAGCCATTGATACTTTTTGTTTAGTATCTGTTCTTTTGTTAAAATCTTTTTGAATTTTCTCCAGCGCAGCTAATACTTTATTGAGTTGCTCCGGATTATTCACTGCCCACTTTATTTGAGGCTCCAATTGAATACGCGCGCCATTCGCGCCTCCTCTTTTATCTGAACCGCGAAAGGTGGATGCAGAAGCCCAAGCAACTGACACCAATTCACTCGCGCTTAATCCCGAAATCAGGATGCTTGTTTTCAGCTCGGCAATATCTTTCGCAGCTATCAATTCATCTGTTATAGCAGGAATGGGGTCTTGCCAAATCAAATCTTCCTTCGGCACTTCAGTACCGAGATACAATGCCTTCGGTCCCATGTCGCGGTGCGTGAGCTTAAACCATGCGCGGGCAAATGCATCATCAAACTGGTCAGGGTTTTCAAGAAAGTTTCTTGAAATCTTTTCATAAACAGGATCCATTCTCAGCGATAAATCGGTCGTGAGCATCGTGGGCTTATGCTTTTTTTCCTTATCAAAAGCATCCGGGAAAAATGCTTCAGCATCTTTAGCAACCCACTGATGAGCGCCTGCCGGACTTTTGGTTAACTCCCATTCATTGTTAAAGAGCATCGAAAAAAACATGTGACTCCATTTGTCAGGCGTGGGAGTCCAGATAACTTCTAATCCCGATGTGATGGCATCAGCGCCTTTGCCCGATTTGTAATCACTCTTCCATCCCAACCCCTGCTCTGTGATGTCAGCCGCTTCAGGCTCCTTGCCAACATGCGAAGCAGGTCCAGCGCCATGCGTTTTGCCAAGCGTATGTCCACCGGCAATGAGCGCAACGGTTTCTTCATCATTCATGCCCATTCGACCGAAAGTTTCGCGAATATCTTTTGCTGCCGCAACAGGGTCAGGATTTCCATTCGGACCTTCCGGGTTCACATAAATGAGTCCCATCTGCACGGCAGCGAGCGGATTTTCCAATTCGCGGTCGCCTGTGTAGCGCTTGTCTTCGAGCCATTTGCTTTCCGAACCCCAATAGACGTTGCTCTCAGGCTCCCATACATCTGCGCGTCCTCCGCCAAAGCCAAAAGTTTTGAATCCCGTTGATTCCAGCGCCACATTTCCGGTGAGTATCATCAAATCAGCCCATGAGATTTTGTTTCCGTATTTCTGCTTGATGGGCCAAAGGAGTCTTCTTGCTTTATCAAGGTTGGCATTGTCGGGCCAACTGTTGATAGGCGCAAAACGCTGCTGCCCTTCACATGCGCCACCGCGACCGTCACCCGTACGATAGGTGCCTGCACTGTGCCACGCCATGCGGATAAAGAATCCGCCATAATGCCCGTGGTCAGCGGGCCACCAATCCTGTGATTGTGTCATCAATTCGCGCAGGTCTTTTTTCACTGCTTCATAATCGAGGCTGTTGAATGCTTCCTTGTAATTGAAATCTCCGCCCATCGGGTTTGACAATTCAGAATGTTGCCTGAGTACGCTCAGGTCAAGTTGATTGGGCCACCAATGCTTATTGGTAGGTTGTTGTTTTGTGCCCGCATGAAACGGGCATTGTCCTTTTTCATCTATGGTGGATTGTGTTTTGTCTTGTTGCCCGCATCCTGCAAGGGCAAGTATGATGGCGGATACTATTATTAGATTTTTCATGTTTATGTTTTTATTGAATCAACTTTTGATAATCGGTTTAACAATGTTAAAGTAACCGTGTTCGCAATCAGATGATATTGGTCTTTGTATGCTATGCCAACGATGAGGCGAATATAGAATCTCCCTTGTTCTACTGAATTGATATTTTCAATGACATCATTGATGGAATTGATAAGCATTCAAGAACGCTCGCTTTATTAAACAGGATTTGTTGGCGCGTACTTCTCTCTTTTCTTTAGTGGCTCTGTTTAGAAGCGCAGAAGGCAGGAGGCAGTGGTTCTCTGCGAAGAAAGATGAAAGTCGTCAGTCAACAGCCGACATTTTTTTGTTCAGCCGTTGACTGTGGACTCCTCTCCCGATACCTTACTTTTGGCGACAAAATCACCACACCATGTTGAGCCGCGTGGCGAATTCTGTTTTCTGGATAAATCGCTATATGGAGCGGGTGGAAAACTATGCGCGTTTCATCAGCGTGAATTTCAACCTTGCGCTGGAGCAGCCGGGTGATTTTGAGGAGCAGTGGGAGCCGCTGATTATCACTACGGGCGATGATAAGAATTTTTACAGCTATTATGATACGCCAAGTCGGGAGAGCGTGATTCACTTCATGACATTTGACCAGCGCAACCCTAACTCCATACAGTCCATGCTGTTTAATATCCGCGAAAATGCGCGCACCGTCCGCGAATCCATTACGAAGGAGATGTGGGAGCATATCAATAAAATGTACATGGATATACAGCGCGCTTCAAAAGCGGAGAACAGAGTGCTGAATCGTTTGCAGGATTTTTTTTATGATATAAAAATGGGTTGCCAGCTTTTCTTTGGCATCGTGGATGCTTCGATGACGAGGAGCGAAGGCTGGCATTTCAGCAACATGGGCAGGCATCTGGAACGTGCGGATAAAACGGCAAGGATTGTTGACGTGAAATATTTTATCCTGCTGCCTGCGGTGAATCAGGTAGGCTCGCCACTCGACATCATGCAGTGGAGCGCGGTGCTGAAATCAGCGAGCGCATATAATATGTATCGCCAGCATTACAAGGTAATTTCGCCCGCGAACATCACCGAGTTTTTATTGCTTGACAGACATTTTCCGCGCTCGGTATTGTATTGCCTCCGCAATGCTGAAAATTCACTACGGGAAATATCGGGCACGTCTGCGGGTTCTTTCAGCAACACGGCTGAAAAAAAACTTGGGCAGTTGCGCTCCAAAATGGAGTTTACCGATGTAGCGGATATTTTAAAGCAAGGGCTGCATGAATATCTCGATACGATTCAAACGCGCTGTAACGAAATTTCGGGCGAAATTCACGATGCTTTTTTCACAATGAAACCTATTCACTTGCAGGATTCAAAAATGATAACACAGTAACTTATGACGTATTGCCTCGGCATGAAAATAGATTCCGGTTTGGTGGCGATTGCCGACACGCGCCTCACCTCAGGAACGGAAGTAACCACCGCGCGGAAACTTACCGTGCATCAAATGCAAAACCATTCGCTGTTCATTATGACATCGGGATTGCGCTCGGTGCGTGACAAAGCCATCACGTATTTCAAAGAGGCGCTTGATGAGCAAGACCAGCAGTTTGATAAGTTGTATAAAGCTGTGAATGCGCTGGGGCAACAAATTCGCAGAGTAGTGATTGAAGATAAAGCCGCGCTGAAAGAAGGCGGTCTTGATTTTAATCTCTACGCCATCGTTGGCGGACAGCTGGAACATGATGAAGAGCATAAGTTGTATTTGCTCTACCCGCAGGGCAATTGGGTAGAAGTGGGGCAGGGAACGCCTTTCTTTTTGATTGGAAATTCGGGTTATGGAAAGCCGTTGCTGCATCGCGCGCTGCATTACAACTCCTCCATTCACGATGCGCTGAAGATTGGTTATCTCTCGTTTGATTCAACGTATGTCAGCGCGAATGATGTGGGCTATCCGCTGGATGTCGCCATCTATCAGCGCGACAGTTTTAAAATTGTGGAGCCTCGCTTTCAGCGCGATGACCTTATCAGCACCTCAAAACGATGGAATGAATTGCTGCAAGAATCTATGCGGAAACTTCCCGAAGAGTGGATGGATACTGTTTTGAAAAAAATGCCGGGCGCGTCTGTGAGTTAGCATGGAGATTTCTATTACACACGAACTCATTTATCAATACAGCAAGCCTGTTTATCTTGAGCCGCAAATCATTTACCTCACTCCGCGCTGGAGTTATTACCGGGGGATAAAAGATTTCACCATTGAAATATTTCCAGATCCTTCGCTCATGGCGGCTAATCTGGATGTGGAAGGCAACTTGCAAAACATTGCGCACTTCAGCGAGATGACAGACACGTTTAAAGTGAGAAGCAGTTTTCTTTCTTATGCTGAACAGTGGAATCCGTTTGAGTTCATTGTGTATCCGTTTGAGGAGCAAAGTGTGCCGCTGAAATATTCCGATTCAGTTCTTTTATCATTATCTCCTTATTTGAAACAAATTGGGGATGAAAGAATGGTGAAAGAGTATTGCGAAAAGATTTTTGGAAATAAGAACGTACCTATTCTTGATTTTCTCAACACGCTTGCGAATGCAATCAGCGTAGAATTTTCTTATGCCTATCGCGAAGAGGGAGATGCGATGCTGCCGGAAGAATTACTAAAAGTGAAAACAGGCACTTGCCGTGATTTCTCCAACCTGTTTATGCAGGTATGCAGGCAGAATGGTATTGCTGCGCGTTTCGTGAGCGGTTATTTTCATGGAGATGCAAACCAGTCGTGCCACCTGCATGGATGGGTGGAAGTCTATATTCCCGGTGGAGGATGGCGGGGCGTTGACCCCACACAGGGCGTGATGGCAGATGAAAGATATATCGCGCTTGCTGCTTCTGCCGATACGAATAAAGTAGCTCCCGTAAGCGGAAATTTCAGGGGTGATGCAAAGGCGGAGTTGAATACATCGCTGGTGATAAACGAAGCGGGCATAGATTGAAAACAGAAAGGTGTTGCGCAACTTGAATACCTTGTTTGAGAGGGGATGTCTTTAATCCTTTAAATTTGAGTAGTGAGAAAACGGAAATTATTCGAGTTGGATTTTGAAGTGGCCAAACTGACGAATTCGATTGAAAACATTATTACAGGCGACAGTTTTTCAACAGACATCAACCTTATTTCAAAGCAAGACCTTAGAATTATCAATGCGAAAAATGGCTGGATATTTTCATGGAAGGAAGAATTCAAAAAACATGAACGGGAGGTTTACAAATTAACTATCGCAAACAATCAGTCGGTAATGCAGGGCTTAGTAAGTTTGGAAAACAAGATTGACCATGTATTCATGCATCTGGTTGAAAGCGCACCATTTAATAAAGGAAAAGCGAAGGTTTATGTTGGTGTGCCGGGCAACTTAGTTGCCTTTGCTTGCCGACTTTCTTTTCAGCGGTGATATGAAGGGAATGTTGCATTTATTTCCAAAACACAGTTCATTGACCACTATACAAGAAGTTTGAACGCAATACATATCGGCAGACAACGCATGATTATTGTCCCTGCGATGGCTGAAGGATTGATTCACAAATATTTCAAAAACTAATTCCATGAAACAAAAGCATCAAGAACTGAATGTTGATATAATCGGGGGCGGAAGACCGCTTACAATGGAAGATGAAATTGCCATCAGCAATTTTATCAGGATGCAGAAAGAGAAGTCAAAACCGGTGGCAGTTAAGCGCAAAATCAGAACGACAAGAAAAAGAACACATGTCTGACTTTTATTCCTTCCTTTGGCGGTCTGAAGCAGCGCTAAAAAGCGCAGGTGACTCGTGTCTCTTAAATAGTGAATGCGGTCGCCACTAATTTCTTTCCCCCATCGCACCCGCCCTCATATTTACTCGGCTCAACTTGCTGCAAGAAAACTTCTCCACACCCCTTTTTTCTCCATTGACTTCTCCAAGTAACATGCTTACTTTTGCGGTCAATTTTCACTTGTAGAATTTAAAAATTAATCCAAGTATGGCTTCAGGCACAGCACAATTGGTAAAAGGAGTTGAAATAAACGGTTTTGTTACTCCTGAGTTTTCTGAGATTCTTACACCCGAAGCCGTTGAATTTGTTGCCGGCTTGCAAAGGAAGTTTAATGCCCGCAGAAAAGAGTTACTTGAAAAAAGACAAGTACGCCAAAAGGAAATTGATGGCGGAAAATTCCCAGATTTTCTCCCCGAAACAAAACATATCCGCGATGGCGACTGGACGGTTGCTCCGCTTCCCAAAGATTTATTGGACAGAAGAGTAGAAATCACCGGTCCTGTTGAGCGCAAGATGATTATCAACGCGCTGAACTCAGGCGCGAAGGTGTTCATGGCAGATTTTGAAGACAGCAATACTCCCACTTGGGAAAATACCATTCAGGGACAAATCAATCTGCGTGATGCGATTGACCGCACGATTTCATTTCAAGACCCTGCTTCAGGCAAGAGTTATAAATTAAATGAACAGATTGCCACGCTGCTCGTGCGTCCGCGCGGATGGCATTTGCTGGAGAAGCATGTGCTGGTGGATGGCGAGCAAATGTCAGGCTCGTTGTTTGACTTCGGCTTATATTTTTTTCACAATGCGAAAAACCTGATTGCAAAAGGCACAGGTCCTTATTTCTATCTCCCGAAAATGGAGAGCCATTTGGAAGCCCGTTTGTGGAACGATGCGTTTGTGTATGCACAAGACCATCTCGGCATTCCGCAGGGAACAATTAAGGCAACGGTATTGGTGGAAACAATTCTCGCTTCGTTTGAATTAGATGAAATCCTATACGAATTAAAAGAACACTCCTGCGGGTTGAACTGTGGCAGGTGGGATTATATCTTCTCTTACATCAAGCGCTTCCGCAATCACGCGCAATTCACCTTGCCCGACCGCGACCAGGTGACGATGACCGTGCCCTTCATGCGCGCGTATTCATTATTAGTAATTAAGACTTGCCACAAGCGCAATGTGCATGCGATGGGCGGCATGGCTGCACAGATTCCGATTAAGAGCGACCCCGCAGCAAATGAAGTTGCAATCGGCAAGGTGACAAAAGACAAAGAGCGCGAAGCGAAAGACGGGCATGACGGCACATGGGTGGCGCATCCCGGCTTGGTGGCAGTTGCGTTGGAGCAATTCAACAAATACATGCCCACGCCAAACCAGATTAACAAACAGTTGACTGACTATACCTGCACCGCTGCTGATTTGATTACCGCTCCGCAGGGCACGATTAGCGAAGTGGGTGTGCGCAAGAATATGAATGTTGGAATTCTTTACATCGAATCATGGTTGCGCGGCATCGGATGCGCTGCCATCTATCACCTGATGGAAGATGCGGCAACGGCTGAAATCTCACGCACGCAGGTGTGGCAATGGATTCGCCATGGCGCGAAGCTCGATGACGGCAGAACGGTCACGTTTGATTTATACAAAGAGTTTTTGCCTTCTGAATTGGAAAAAATAAAAGGATACGTAGGGGAGGAGGCCTATAATAAAGGAAAGTTCAAAGAGGCGATAGAATTATTTGAAAAGCTGATTACAACGAAGGAACTTACAGAGTTTCTCACGTTGCCGGCTTATGAGGCGATTGATTGAGTTAGTCGCGGGTCTGCGAGTCACGGGTCACGAGTCCTCCTTGCGCGAGGGTAATGAGCGATAGGCAGGGGGATTAGGAAAGTTGTAAGTTGTTAGCCTTTCGGCTTGTAGCTTGCAGCTAAAAGCAAACAGCTAAAAATTTATTTAACACACCATAAACACCATTATAAAATATGTCAAAACAGGAACGCATCAACGCCCTAAAGAAAGATTGGGAAACCAACCCGCGCTGGAAAGGAATCACCCGCCCCTACACGGCTGAAGAAGTTGTGAAGCTCAGCGGCTCGGTTCGCATTGAATACACCCTCGCCCGCAATGGCGCTGAAAAGCTGTGGAAGGGAATCACCACGAAGCATTGGGTGGCAGGTCTTGGTGCGCTCACCGGCAATCAGGCGATTCAGGAAGTTGCCGCTGGTCTTCCCGCCATTTATCTCTCCGGCTGGCAGGTGGCTGCCGATGCAAATCTTTCGGGCGAAATGTATCCCGACCAGAGTTTGTATCCTGCGAACTCCGTTCCTTATGTGATTAAAAGAATCAACAGCGCGTTGCTGAGACGCGACCAGATTCAGAACCTCAATGAAGATGGAACGATTGACTGGCTCGTACCCATTGTTGCCGATGCCGAAGCAGGCTTTGGCGGCAACCTCAATGCGTTTGAACTCATGAAATCCATGATTGAAGCGGGCGCGGCAGGCGTTCACTTTGAAGACCAGCTTTCATCAGCAAAGAAGTGCGGACACTTAGGTGGCAAGGTATTGGTACCGACTAAAGAAGCGATTGATAAGCTCGTAGCTGCGCGTCTCGCGGCTGACTGCATGGGCGTTCCCACTATTGTGATTGCGCGCACCGATGCCGATGCTGCAAACCTGATCACTTCTGATATTGACGAGCGCGACCACAAGTTCATCACCGGAGAAAGAACCGGAGAAGGTTTTTACCGCGTGAAGAATGGCATTGAGCAGGGTATTGACCGCGCCATTTCTTATGCGCCTTTTGCCGATTTGATTTGGATGGAAACATCCAACCCTGATTTGGGCTATGCAAAAGAATTTGCCGATGCTGTGCATGAAAAATATCCCGGCAAAATGCTCGCTTACAACTGCTCGCCCTCGTTCAACTGGGCGGCTCACCTCAGCGTACCCGAGATGGAAACATTTCGCGAAAAACTTGCTGACATGAATTACAAATTCCAGTTCATCACGCTCGCGGGCTTCCACGCTTTGAATACTTCTATGTTTGAAGTATCGAAAGCATACAAAGAGCGCGGCATGGCAGGCTACAGCGAATTGCAGGAGCGCGAGTTCAGGCTCGCCAAAGAAGGATTCAAAGCCATCAAGCACCAGTCGTTTGTAGGCACCGAATATTTCGATGCCGTGCAAAACACCGTGCAGCAGGGCAAATCTTCAACAACTGCAATGCACGGCTCCACAGAATCTGACCAGTTTAAGCATTGAGTTGGTTGATTCGATGATTTGCTGATTCGATGATGCACAAAAAACAAAAGCCCTCCACATTGCGGAGGGCTTTTGTTTTTATGATGTTTTCATTATCGAATTACCGAATCAACACATTCTCGAATTAGAAACGACTATGTTTGTAAAAACATCATCTATGTTTACCATTGATAAGGTTTTAGATGAAATCATGCAGTTGGATTTCTCTTCGCGGGAGATGCTGATTGATATTGTACGCAAGAGGCAGATTGAAGAAAAAAGAAAACAGATTGCAAGCTATGCGCATAAGGCAAAAGCAGCATTAAAACGCGGTAAATTAAAAGCCGTTTCAGCAGCAAAGCTCTCCATGCATCTTAAAACTCTTTGATTGTTGCCTGTATGCCCCAGCGCAAACTTGTTTCTGCCCAATCATTTGAAAAATCTTATAAGAAGTTTACCGGCAATAATTCCCGATTGAAAGCCGCTATTCAAACTGCCTGCAGCGATTAGAACAAGATGCATTTTCCCCTCAATTAAAAACACATAAACTTAGCGGAAATCTTTATGGCTTGCTTGCCTGCTCATGCGGATATAACTGCCGCATTATTTTCACGGTTGAAAAGCAGAAAAATGAAGAAATGATTCTGTTGATAGATATCGGTACGCATGATGAGGTTTATTGACCTGCCCTCGCAGCCACACGGAAATTTACACTACTCCGCTTGGACTAATCATCCTGTAGCGTCCGCTACATATCAGGTTTAACTACCCAGCAGGGGCTAAAGCTGCCAAGAGCGAGTGTGGTGGTGTTCTTGTAACCCCGCCATAAATGGCGGGGCTACTAAATTGCCCCGACCTTTAGGTCGGGGGTTGAGATGCATTCAAAAAACAGGAAGGGATTTAACCCTTTTCTCACTCAATCCGACTTAACTAGTCGTCCCTCAAAAACATTAACAAGTATTGATTTCATGGGGCTTTATAGCAAAAGCAGTGGATAAAAATCTGCCAGATTCGGAGGTTACAAGCAAAAAAGTCGGCAGATTTGTTGCATGATAACAAAGCCAAAAAACACCGCTCAGTTGGGATTCTATTCCACCT
>Ga0163154_10000297_pt1 | contig 73433 bp, 72 predicted proteins | sample OliLakLV19MP9P1_FD_148649 | JGI IMG/M metagenome (GOLD analysis project Ga0163154, IMG submission 148649) | Freshwater microbial mat bacterial communities from Lake Vanda, McMurdo Dry Valleys, Antarctica - Oligotrophic Lake LV.19.MP9.P1 | ecosystem: Environmental > Aquatic > Freshwater > Lake >... | reverse complement strand
GTCTTCTTTGCCTCCCTGGGTGATCCGCCCCCGCCCTTACCTGTCACGGTCCCGACCCCGGCTCCTGTGCCTGCTCCCGTTGTTTTAGCCCCCGTCGCACCGACTCCTCCGGTTGCACCCGTCCTACCCATCCCGTCGCTTGAAGAAGAGCCGGAACCGCCTCTGATGGTGCCGCCCTTGGTGGTCCCCCCGCTCTCCTTGACCGCCATGGCTCCCCCGGTCCCGATTTTGGTCAATGTCAAAGAAAGTCCCATCGTCTCTGTGACGCCCGTTGCCACGCCAGTAGCAGAAGAACCGCCCGCTAACCGCCGCCGCCGCCGCCGGACTAAGACCGAGGGCATGGGTGAAGAGACCACCACCGAGGAAACGCCTACTGCTGAGGAACCCTCCATCCGCCAGGAGACAACCGTCAGGGAGTCTACCCCAATCGAAATGTCTACCGAAGCAACCCCTACTTCCCCGCCTGAACCCGTCTCATCTGAACCTACCCTCCCTGAACCTGTTCTAGCTGCTGATCCAGCATCCTCTCCGGTCGCTACTGAATAGGTCCTACGGTGGACCCCGCAAAGAACTGTTGGATGTAGGGATTGGGGGTCGTGTCAATCTCGGCGATCCCCCCTTCCCAGCGCACCTGCCCATCGTGGAGCAGTAAAACTCGGTCTGCGGTACGCCGGATCGTACTTTGCTGATGGGTCACGATGATACAGGCGTTATGGCCCTGATAAAGGTTGCGGATCAGGTCCTCAATCACGGTTGAGGCAATGGGGTCTAGCCCTGCTGTCGGCTCATCGTAGAGCAACACTTGGACACAGGCTTGCTCCACTCCCGGCTCAGTGAGAATAGCCCGCGCAAAACTGACGCGCTTGCGTTGCCCGCCGGAGAGACGGGCAGGGTACAAGTCTTCAATATCCCGCAGGCCGACTTGCTCTAGGGTCTGGGTAATCAGTTCACGGATTTTGGCAGCGGGTAAACGGCTTTTTTCATACAAAAGAAACCCGACATTCTCCCCGACCGTGAGTGAATCGAAAAGGGCTGCCTGTTGGAAAACCATGCCCAAGCGCACTTTACCGTTATGGAGCAGGTCGGTGGTTGGTTTACCATCAATTAAAACTTCACCGCTATCGGGCTCCAAAAGTCCACAGATAATTCGCAGCACCGTAGATTTCCCGGTCCCTGAGGGTCCAATCACGGCTAGGGCCTCGCCGTCATAGAGTTTTAAGTTAAGGCCATCCAGGACCACTTTGTCGCCAAACTGCTTGGTGACATTCCGCAATTCAATTAGAGGTGTTGAGTCCAAGATGCACTCCTGCTCATAAAAAAAACCCCCCTGGCGATGAGCCAGTTGAGTTGATTTTGATGGTTTAGACCAGGGCCGACCCTGGGGCTAGAAGTTTTTAGTAACGGTCAGAGTCGCCGCGCCGTCCACCGCCGCCGCCGTAGCCGCCGCCGCCGCCGCCGCCCTCACGACGGGGACCGCCTTGGGGTTTGGGTTGGGCTTTGTTGACGCGCAAGTCGCGCCCGAGCCACTCTGCGCCGTCAAGAGCTTCGATGGCCGCCATTTCTTCGGCTTCCGAGGCTAGCTCAACAAACGCAAAACCACGCATCCGTCCGGTTTCCCGGTCGGTGGGTAGCTTGACCGATTTCACTTCACCATACTCCGCAAAAACATCAATGATGTCCTGCTCGGTCGCTTTAAACGAGAGATTACCGACGTAAATGGCCATGGTCGCTCCGAATCGCTAAGAGGTATTGTCCCGGACCCGGAGAATTGGAAGTCATCACCTATTCTAGACCGAGTAGCTGTTAGGACGGTTTCATCCTAGCCGATCACAGGCCGGGATGGTACCCAGTCAGCCGGGAATTCGGAAATTGTTAAGGAAAACGACGGGAAGCACGGGAATTGGGTTCATCGAGGACCGCAGCCAAGGGAATAAATTCTTCAGTCGGCAGGAGAATCGGGCTACTGAAGAGTAACTTTAGACCCTGGGTGTTCCGATTATAGACAAAACCGACGGGTTGGGCGGTACGATGACCCTCCCCGTAGGTCTGATAAAGCTGTAAACACCGTTGGCGCACGGTGGGGTGCATGGCTAGTCCACGAGGTGTTTCACGGCCTGGAGGATGTCAGCCACCTGGGGGATGGTAGCGGCTTCCATGCGCCCATTGTAGGGAGTCGGGATGTCGCGGGAGGCCAAGCGGACGGGCGGGGCATCCAGGTCATCGAAACAGTGTTCGTTGAGGAGGGCAATGATCTCCCCGCCGATACCCCCGGTTTTGTAGTCTTCCTCGACGATGAGGACGCGGTGGGTCTTGTGGACCGATTCGCAGATCATCTCTAGATCCAGGGGTTTGAGCGTCCGTAGATCAATCAGTTCAGGGTCGTAACCTTCATTCACTAAAGTCTTGACGGCACTCAGACAGTGGTGGACTTGGCGCGAGTAGGTGAGGATGGTCAGGTCTTGGCCTTCGCGCAGCCGATTGGCCTTGCCGATGGGGACGATATAATCCACGCCGTCGGGGATCTCTTCTTTGAGGTTATAAAGTAACACGTGCTCAAAGAACAATACGGTGTTGTTGTCACGGATCGCGGACTTGAGTAAGCCCTTGGCATCCAGGGGGGTGGCTGGGGCGATGATCTTCAGACCAGGAACGCCGTAGAAGTAAGCCTCTAAGCGTTGGGAGTGCTCCGCGCCGAGTTGACGGCCTACGCCACCGGGTCCCCGCACGACCATCGGCACAGTGAACTGACCACCACTGGTGTAGCGGAGCATCCCGCCGTTGTTGGCAATCTGGGAGAAGGCCAACAATAGGAAGCCCATATTCATCCCCTCGATGATGGGCCGCACTCCGGTCATGGCACAACCCACCGCCATCCCCGCGAAACTGTTCTCCGCAATCGGGGTATCAAGGACCCGCAGGCCACCGAATTCCTTAAAGAGGTCCTTGGTCACTTTGTAGGAGCCTCCATAATGGCCCACGTCCTCGCCCATGACCATCACCATCGGGTCGCGGACCATCTCTTCGTAAATTGCATCGCGCAGAGCTTCAAAGTAGTACTGCATCACCATGGCGGGTCTCCTATTCGTCTTCGGCGTGGACGTAGCGGGTGATCTCATCCACGGGCGGTTCCGGGGAGTCTTGGGCAAACTGGACGGCATCTTCGATGAGGGTCTGGGTGTCATCTTCGATGGTCTGGAGTTCGTCCTGGGTGGCGAGTTGATGTTCCACCAAGTAGCGGGCCAGTTTAGGAATTGGGTCTTGTTTGCGCCAGAGGTCTTTTTCGGCGGGGTCGCGCAATTCGTCGGGGTCCGCCAGGGAGTGGCCCCGGAAACGGTAGGTGGTGCATTCCAGTAGGGTCGGTCCCTCCCCGGCTCGTGCCCGTTCAATCGCGGTTACGGCGGCTCGGCGGACAGCGAGGACATCCATGCCGTCCACGAGGTAGCCAGGGATATCAAAAGCCAAGGCTTTTTTGTAAATCTCCGTCACTGAGGAGGCCCGAGCGTGTTGCATCCCGATGGACCAGAGGTTGTTCTCGACGACATAGAGGATGGGCAACTTCCAGAGAGCCGCCATATTCAAGCTCTCAAAAAAGGCTCCATTATTAGTCGCCCCGTCCCCAAAGAAATTGACCGACACTTGGTCGGTGCCCCGGTATTTGGCACTGTAGGCCGCTCCGGTCGCCACCGGAATCCCTTCCGCCACGAAAGCATAGCCGCCGAGGAAGTTGTGTTCTGCTGAGAAGAGGTGCATCGAACCGCCCCGGCCCTTGGAGCAGCCCGTCGCCTTGCCAAAGAGTTCCGCCATGATCGCCCGTGCGGGGACCCCTTGGCTGAGGGCGTGGACGTGGTCGCGGTAGGTACTGGTCACATAGTCGCCAGCTTTGAGAGCTTTGATGCAGCCCGTTGCCACGGCCTCTTGTCCGTTATAGAGGTGGACGAACCCGAACATCCGGCCCTGATAGTACATCTGGGCGCACATATCCTCAAAAGTCCGCCCCAGGACCATATCTTGATAAAGTTCCAGCCCCTGGGCGCGGGTGATTTCCGGTGGCACGACCTTGGGGATTACATTAACTTCCTGTGACAGGACCATGGGGACTCCGAACGACATAGGACCATCAAATATTATCAGCACTTCTACTTATCATGTGTGAGGAAGGAAACCAATTGAAGCTGATTCCCAAAATTACGCTCCATAGTCGGGTCACGAAAGTCCCGCAAGTCCTCAGACCAAGTCCGGTTGATTACTCACTCAAGTCTAAAACTTGCTCTTATGCTAGGTCCCGGTCGCGAAGACCACTCGTAGGGTCTTAATTTCCCAGGGTGTAGCGTGGAGGGTGACTTGCCCACCGTTCACAGTTAGCGGATAAAGCGGTTCTTCTAGTAGATCAGTCTCCTGGACTTCAACTAGGGAGACTGGGAAATCGAGGTTCGTCGTGCAGGCTTGGCCCTGGGATTCGTAGAAGCGCAGAATCCAGACTTGAGGCTCAGCGGTGGGTTTACAGGTGACCCAAACCAGCGAACTAGGCGACACCAGCGGACCCTGGAACGCAGGTACCTTGCCAGGGACAACCAAGGGTGGGTTATTCAACTCGTGACCCAACTGGACTACTCCCGCTGACTGCCAACTCCCCCGGTAGGGATGGAGTTGGTAGGTGAAGTTCTGGCTACCCTGGTCACTCTCGGGATCAGGCCAGACCGGAGCCCGGAGCAGGGTCAGTGAGAGTTGAGAACCCACACAGTCATAGCCATATTTACTGTCGTTAAGGAGGGCAAGCCCGTGTCCGTCGGCTTCGTAGGCCACCCAACGCAGGGCGGGGACTTCCCATTGAGCGGCGGCAGTGGGGGTCTGGCGGTGGGTGGGACGGGCCAAGACTGCCATGGGCACCTCACACCAAAAGCGGTCCTGTTGGAGGGTTAAAGGAAAGCTAACTTTTAGCAGGACCTGCCGTTCTCGCCAATCTACTTCAGTTTTGAAGGTCAAGAGCCGCCCGGTGAGCGTGATGCGCTGGGTAATCCGAGACTGTCCTAGCTGATAGACCACTCGTAAATGGGCACAGAGGGGACCCGTCTGGACGGGTGTAATCTCCATCAGCACGGGAGGTGTAAGGGGATGGTCCCGGTAGTGGGGGTCAATATTCCAAGCGTCCCAGTATTGGCCCTGGTCCCGATAAACCCCCCACTGACTAGGGCCAGTTAGATACTCGAAAGCCTGGTCCTTGTCCCACAGACTCGTGAGGTTGCCCGTGTGGGGGTCGAGGGTAACGCGGAGATGGTCGTTCTCCAGGATAAAACCAGCACTCACTGGGCTTGCATTGACAGAAGGGACCGGCGAATGACAAACCGCCCACCCCAAAGCCGGAACTGAGACCGCAACTAAAGCCGTCTGGTCCTCCGCCGCGCCGAGACACGGGAGTTCCACAAGGACTTGACGGGGCCAGTTGAGTAGGTTGACCACCACCCATGACTGGTCCGTAGGCTGGATGAGAACGGCTAGGGCGGCAGTGAGTAGCTTTTCACCCTGCTCGAAAAGCTCGGCCCAATCCCGGTTGGCCTGGACAAAAACTTCAGGAATCGCCGTACCCGGGAGAATATCGTGGAACTGGTTAAAAAGGAGCAATTTCCAGCACCGCTCCAAGCCCTCAAACTTGCACTCGTGACCCTGTAGAGCCAATAGAAAAAGTAGCTTTTCGCAGTTGGTAAGCAGGACTTCCGCTTGACGGTTAAATCGTTTCTGGTCAGCGTGGCTAGTATAGCAACCGCGATGGAACTCTAAGTAAAGCTCCCCGGTCCAGACAGGTAAATCAGCGGTAGGTAAACCCTGGAAAAAATCCAGACTAGAACTATGGCTGAGCGTTGGACAAAAATCCGATTCCCGCCACCGCTGTTGACTCGCCATCATTTCCTTCGTTGGCCCGCCGCCATGGTCGCCCACCCCGTAGAGCCAGAGCAGTTCCGGTTGTCCAGAATTTTTGAGGTGGGTCAGCACCTTGACCGGGGGGATCTCCTCCCCCAAGGGCGGTGCGAAATAGGTCAGCACCCGACTCCCGTCCGGTCCTTGCCACCAAAACCGCTGGTGAGGAAACTGGGTAGTATCGTTCCAGAGCAACTTCTGGGTCAGGAAATAGCGGATACCGGACTTCTGGTAAATCTGGGGCAATTGCGCGGTATAGCCAAAACTATCGGGGTTCCAGCCCACCTCGACCTCCACCCCCAACTTGCGGAAGTACTGTTTGCCATAGACTACCTGACGGATCAGGGACTCGCCATCGGGCAGGTTCAAGTCCGGCTCGACCCACATCCCCCCGACCACTTCCCACTGTCCACTGGTAATTCGTGCTTGGATTTGGGCAAAAAGCTCCGGGCGGTGGGTCTCTAGCCATTCGTAGAGATAGGCTGTACTCTGGACAAACCGTAACTCCGGGTAATCTTCCTGGAGCGCAAGCACCGACTGGAAAGTACGCTCACTTACGTCTAAAGTCTCAGCGTGGGGCCAGAGCCAAGCTAGATCGATGTGGGAGTGCCCCAACAGATTTACTCGATAGGCTTTCACCAAGGGGACCAGCGGTTGCAGGATAGTCCGCGCCTGGCTGAAAGAAGCTTTTAGCTCACTCAGAGCGTGTTCTGGTAGCCAACGGATAACCGCACAGGCCGCCGCCAGGAGGGGCACTGACCCCGCCAAGTCCAACACCCGCAAACCCGCCAGTTCATCGGCAAAATAACCGGGGTCCCACTGGGGGTCTGGGTTTTCTAGGTAGAGCGCAACCTTATATAAGGCCCCCCCATCATGACCGGGACTCTCCAGGTACACCGTTAGCTGAAATTCCTGTCCAGGTTGGGCTGCTTGGGTCAATAGGACACGCCCCCGTTGGTCAAAGAGGTCCCCGCTGAGGACCAACTGTCCATCCACGTAGACCCGAGCTACCCGCGCCCACCAGTACAACTGCAAGTAGAGCCGCCCTGCCACCGGATAACCCCGCCAGTCTGCCCCCAAGCGCACAGTCTGATGTAGACGAATTGGCACTCCCCCACCCGTCCAAGCCAAGTGCTGCTTCTCATTGGGGAAATGTTCTGTCCCGTCATCTTGATACCAACCCGTCAGTAGGACTTGGTTGACGTAGGCGCGTAACCGGGCGAGGGTGGAGTCCATGTTTTTCGTTGCCTCACCAGAGTCCCCTGGAATTATAAATAACCAAGCGGGTTGACCACCCGGCCCTGGAGACGGACTTCAAAGTGGAGGTGCGGTCCCGTGGAGACGCCCGTCGAACCGACCGCCGCAATCCGTTGGCCCTTCTGGATCATCTGACCGACCCGGACATAGAGACGGCTCGCGTGTCCATAGACCGTAGCTAGTCCCGCCCCGTGGTCAATCACTACTGCATTGCCGTAGCCCCCATACCAACCGGCGTAAATCACCACCCCACTGTCCGCCGCCTTAATCGGTGTCCCCGAGGCCGCCGCAAAGTCCACCCCGCCGTGGAAACGCTTGGTCCGGTAAATCGGATGGACTCGGTAGCCAAAATTGCTCGTCAACCGCCCCCCGCTAACGGGCCGCTGGAAACGCCCGGTCCCCAACGAACGGCTGGATGAGGCTTGATTGCGGCGTTGACGTTCAGCAATCAGACGACGGATCACCCCCGTTAAACGGCGGGTATCTTGTTCCAGTTGACGTTCAGCCCGCTCGTAGGACACGCGCTGTTGGGTAATGTTATTTAACTGGCTAGCTTGGACAACCGCTGCTTTTTGAAAAGAGACTTTTTTAATAACAAGTTGGGACTTGAGACGGGCAATCGTGTCTTTCTGTTGAGATACAGCTTGACGGGTAGACGTGACACGAGCCGTCTGGTCTTGCAAATTAAGAATCAAAGAGCGGTCACGGGCCAACAAGCGGACCATCTGCAACTGGCGGTCCACAAAATCCGTAAAACTCTCACTAGACAATAGAGCCGCCCACCACTGCTGACTGGCCCCGTAACGTTGTAGGTGGCGCAACCGCTCAATACTGGTCTGGCGTTGGCGGTCTTGCTGGGATTCGAGGCGGACTAAGCGAGTTTGCAGGGATTGGAGTTTAGTTTGGGCCTGGGTCAACTGGCTCTGGGTGACGACTAGCCGACCCTGAGTGACATTTAAGTTTTTTTTAATTCCCGCGAGATTGCCACGGGCACTGGACTCTTTGCGGCGTAGTTCATAGGACTTGCGACGGGTCTGTTGGAGACGACGGGTAACTTGTTGTTGTTGTTGCTGGAGGGTGGTCAAAGATTGGGCCGAGGCCATAGGGACCGGCACCAGACTCAATATGACCAGGAGCAGGAGCAAAGGAACAACCAACGTACATCAGCCAAAAAACTATGCAGTCAGATTACCACACCTAGTCCCAATCACGGAATATACGGAAAATATTAGGACGGTCAATTGTTTCATAAACATGGGACCTGGAGCACCGCGCCTGGTTCAAGCATCCCTAGTGCTGCTACCTCTCGGTCCTGACACGGTTTAGGCGTTGAAACCGCACGGGTCCAGGTCTGAGACCAGCGTAACATTAATTGTTGTGGGGATCACTCGTGAGAGCGGGTGGTATCTTAAGAGAGCAATGATTGAAGGATTAACCCATGGCTATCCAAAAGGGTTCTCAAGTCCGTGTCCTCCGTCAAGAATCTTACTGGTACAACGATGTGGGGACTGTCGCCTCTGTAGATAAGGGCGCGAACGTTATCTATCCCGTCACTGTCCGCTTTGAGCGCGTGAATTATTCCAGCCTCAACACCAATAACTTTGGGGTCTCTGAGCTAGAAGAAGTGAGCTAGTGCCCGAACTGCCCGAGGTGGAAACCGTCCGCCGGAGCCTGGAGTTCCGGTTGGCGGGCCGCTTAATCGAGAAAGTAGACATCCGGCGGGCTTCAGCGGTGGCGCACCCAACTCTGGCGGGTTTTAGCCAGGGCTTGGTCGGTCAACAGTTCACCGCTCCCCAACGCCGGGGGAAGTATCTTTTGTTGGGTCTAGCGGCGGGGGGTTGGCTGGGGGTCCATCTGCGGATGAGTGGTCGCTTAATTTTGCGAGACCCGCCCCTAACCGAGGACCTAGCCCACCTGCGGGTTATTTTGCATCTGGTCGGCGGGGGACGACTTTATTTCCAGGACCCCCGGACCTTTGGCAGACTCTGGTACATCCGGCCCGATGAGACCCCGGCGCGGGTCATCCCTACCCTCGCCCGCCTGGGACCCGAACCCGCCGATTTAGAACTTACCTACTTTCAATCTGCCCTTGCCCGCCGCAGTATCGCCATCAAGACGGCTCTGCTGGACCAAGCTCTGGTGGCGGGGATTGGGAATATCTATGCCGATGAGTCGCTTTTCCAGGCCGGTATCCATCCGCTCACCCCCGCCAACCAGTTGGACCCAGCCCGACTGACCAAACTCATCCAGAGCATTCAACAGGTCCTCAACCAAGCCATCCTGGCGGGCGGGACGACCCTCCGCGACTATGCAGACAGTCAGGGCCAGCCAGGAAACTACCAAACCCGTCTCCAGGTCTACGGACGTTATCAGCAAGCTTGTCTCCAGTGCGGTAATCCCATCCACCGTCTGCGCCTGGGTGGGCGGTCTAGCCATTTTTGCCTTACGTGCCAGACTTGAGCCGACGGGGTACCCTTAGAACCATGCCCTAGCCTGCGGAAACTATGACTCGTCTACTTGTCTTGGACCGAGACGTGGTGTACCGTCCGCTGTTGATGGCGGCCTTGGTCTGTCACCGCCTGGACCCCATCGCCAGTCAGGGGTTAGCTCAACTAGAGCATGAGATTAACCAACAACAGCCGCAGCTTCTGCTATTGGATTTTGGCAGTCTGGAGAATCCCTTCCAGGCTTGTCGTCAACTGAAACAAGATTTTCCGGCCCTGCCCTTAGTCCTCCTCCAGCCCGGTCAGGCGGTTTCAGAACTGACTTCTTTCGCGCAAAAACAGGGCATCCAAGCCATCTTGCCCCGTGACCCCAACGCCCTCTTGACCACCGTGAATGCACTCTTGGCCCAGATCGGGCATAAGTCCACTCGCCCACCCCTCATTCCCAGCTCCAGCAAAGCCTCCCATACGCCCCTGAGTGCCCTGAAGGACCTCTGTAGTGCCCGGAGTTTGCGTTATCAAGAACTAGTCCGTGAATACAAAGAAGAGCATAAAGACTACGCCCAACAACGCCAAGAAAACGAACGCCAACAAGGTCTACTCTATGAGATTGCCCGAGTCACGGGTCAGGGCCAGGGTCTCAAACATGACCCTCTCACTATCCTTCATCAACAACAAGATGAACTCAGCCAACGCCTAGCCCGTTTGGACCAGCAGGTGCGTTGTACCGCCCGTCTCGCCGATCGCTACGCCGCCTTGGTCATTGAGATCCACCTCAGCATCAGTCTGTTCAAGCGCACGTCTACTCCCGATCCGACCCGCGAACAAGACCTCTTCACCCAGGTCCAGGATCTAGAGCGATTGCCCGTCATGCCACAATAGGCGCAAACCCTACGACTCATCATGGCCGCCTACCACGCTTTACTCCTCGGGTTATTCCTGCTTGCCCCGCCGGTCTTGGCCCATGATTACTGGCTGCAACCTACTACCTTCCGGCCTCAGGTAGGTCAACCGTTCCAGGTCCACCTCTATCTGGGCGATAACATCTTTAACCCCGATGAAGAGCGGCCCTATGAAAAAGCCCGGACCCCAGCCTTGACCCTATTTGCCCGGAGCGGACCCCAGGACCTCCGACCCACCACCCCCGACGGGCAAAAACCCCTCAGCCGTCTGAACTTGACGGAACCGGGGACCTATGTGCTGGCCCTTGACCGCAGCCCCAGTACCATCACGCTCGCCAATAAAAAATTTAATGCCTACCTCAAGGAAGAGGGCCTGACCGATATCCAGGCGGGCCGCGCCAAGGTCTCCGGCCGGGAGCGTTATTCCCGCAACCTCAAAACCATCCTCCAAGTCGGGGAAGTGGTGGATGACCTGCCCCTCACTCCCCTCGGTCAGACCCTAGAACTCGTCCCCCAACAACATCCTGCTACCCTGTTGCCCCAAGAACCTCTGACCGTACAGGCCCTTTTTGAAGGCAAGGCCCTCCCCAATCGCCAGATTGTCGCTGTCCAGGGCCAAGGCAAACAACAGACCCGCCAAGTCGCCCGGACCGATGCTCTGGGTAAGGCGACGTTTCGGCTGGACCGTTCCGGTCCCTGGGTGATCCGCTTAGTTCATATGCGCTCCTGTCAGCAGGACTGTCAAAAGATTGACTGGGAGAGTTATTGGACCGCGCTGAGTTTCAGCCGATGAAAGCCTCCTGGCCCGCCATTGCTATGCATGAACGGGTAGTCCGTGCCCTCGCCCACGACACCCACCATAGCCCGGTGCGTGTCGCCCAAGCCGGACGCAAGTTACTCCACGAGTACATCCGGGCGGGTCTCTCTCCAGTCCCGCCACCGGGAGGGATAGACCGTTGGGCTACGGACCTGTGGCGGTTTTTTCAGGACAGCTATCGGCCCTTGAGTCCCACTTGGTTGTCTACGGCCCGCCGACTCTGGGGCGAAATTCACCAGAGCGGTCCCTGTCCGACTTGTACTTTTTTTTATGGACAGGCGGGTATCCACTGTGCCCCCTATCCCAGTGGACGACCCCGCCTGAGTTGCCCTGATTGGCAGGCACTGTGAGGTCTTGGAAACCCTGGGCTCTGGTCCTCTTTTTTGGCCTAGCCCTGGGGTTATACCAGTGGGCCAGTGCTAATTTTGACTTGAGTCAGACGGGGTTGACAGCGGTTTTGACGGGGTTGGGCGGATGGGCACCCTGGGTTTACGTCGGGTTTCGGGTTTTGACTACGGCGGTTGGGGTGCCAGCATTTATCTTGACGATTATCAGTGGGGCGGTGTTTGGGGTCTTTTGGGGGACAGTCTATTCGGTGCTGGCGGCAGTACTTGGGTCGGTCGGGGCCTTTTGGATTGCACGGTATCTGGCGCGGGATTGGGCACAGGCGAAGTTGGCGGGAAATTCCCGGCTCAATCAGTTGGACCAGGGACTCCAAGCGAATGCGTTTTGGTATGTGTTATCGAGCCGTCTCTCGCCCTTGTTGCCTTTCAATGTCCTTAACTCACTCTTTGGCTTAACTCGTGTCTCGGTGCGGGATTTCGCCCTGGGGACCTTACTTGGCATCATCCCGAATACCGTGGCCTATGCTTGGCTGGGTCAGGGCGGGCAACAATCCCTGAGTGGTAGTCTAAGTTGGGAACTCGCCGGGGCCTTGACCGCCCTGGGTCTCCTCTCGCTCCTACCCATTTTGCTGCTACGCCGCAAGCAAGTGGAGAACTCCCCGTGAATCCCCCGGCGTGGGTAATGCCGCCAGGGAGAACCGCCGCCCGAGCTAGTGCCCCAAGCTCTGAGCCCAATTCACCGAGCTTTAGCCTTAAATGGTACTGGCGTTGCCCTAACTCACCAACTCGGGGTCTAGGCGCACGGCGATACCCAGCTTTTCTAGTAGCGTCAGACTGGGGGCGGAGCCGTCAATCCGGCCCTGCTCATCCAACCAGTAACAGTTGATATCCAGTTGAGCCAGGAAAGTCAAATAGTCTGCTAAGGGCGGGTGGTCAAAGACCGCCGCCCGGACAATGGGAAATCCCGCCTGCCGCCAGGGAGCCAGGGCAAAATATTCGTAATAGGCCAACTGACCAACCACTTCTTGGATCGCTTCGGCGGTATCCTGTTGACCCAGACACTTAATCTCCGCCAACAATACCAACTGGTCATCAATCGCCAAAAAATCAAAGGTATCTGGGTCCTCCCGCACTTCCTTTCCTGCCAACCGGAACCAACGCCGGAAGTTCTTGAGTACGAGGTCGTGGGCCTTGGTGCGCTCTAGCTGGCGACGGCGGCGACGTTCAGCCAGGAGCGGGTCCTGGGACAAGCCAGCGGGGAGACCGCTTCTTTGGTAACGGGGTAATTCCTCGGGATCCAAGACCAGATGTCCACCCGTGGGCCGGGGCCGGGTACTGCTCGGTTCCTGGGGGTGATGGAGGCGCGGGGCGGGTTGCGCCGGGAGTCGGGCCAAGCGCAGTAATTCCCGGTTCTCCGGTTGCTGGGGGTCGGTGCTAAATAAGATGGACAGGCCTTCGAGATGAAATTCCTGAAAAAATAGCTCCGGGGTCAACACTTGAACCGTGGGACTTAACTCGGGCTGGGCAAAATAAAGCTGGATCAGGAGCGGGAAGAGGGGGATGGGTTCGGGCACCAAGGTCTGCCACATCCCCAGATTCGCCACCGCCCGCAGGACCTGGGCTTGGTGATTGCGCCCCAAGACTTGCAAAAACTTCGGCAAGCCCGGCAACCAACCGCAGGGATTCCCGTCAAAACCACACTGTTGACGGCCCTGGTCCAGGGTCAAAGCCGTCACTCCGTCGTAGACCCGGAAGGGACAAAGATCGCGGTCCTCCGCCAAAAACGTCGGGTTATGCCAAAAATGGACTGCCTGGGCATGGCAACCCAAACCCTGTTGACCGTTGCTCGCTTTGTACCAGTGGGGGTCCTGGGCCGGGACTGAGCGCGGGAACCCTTGGGCATCGTGGCTAAAGGGGGGCCAGATGGCTTTTTCGCCCAACTGGGAGTGACGCTTGTGGTAAAGCTGGTCACACAAAAGCACTAACTGGTCCAGGTCAATCCCCGTGCCACTGCCGACGACAGGGATTTGAGCTTGGTAATGCTGGATTACCAAAGCCAAGGCCACCTCGCGGGCATGGAACCCCGGATGACGAGATTGGTAATGGGCCAGTAGTGGCCCTGCTGCCACAAATAGGTCGTAGCGATTTCGGTCTAACATCACAACTTCTCCTCATCGCCACTCAAGAGCCAATTTACAGAAACCCCTAGAGACTTAGCAAACCCGACTAATTCCCAATCCACAACGCGCCGTCTGCGATTTTCGATCTGACCAATTTTGACATAATCCAGATGCACTCCGTAGTGAGAGAGCCGACCCGCCAGTTCATCCTGGGTCAACTGGAGCCGTTCCCGCATCCAACGGACCCTCAGCCCGATTAAATTGGCTTGGGACTGGACAACTTCGTGCATAATCACTCCGGCTGCCTCGTAATCTTACGTCAATTAACGAAAAGCATGGCTCATTATAAAAAAGCCTAATAGTCTATGATCGATTTTCGTTTACTGTAAATTGCCAAGATTGTTTAGGCTACTCAGTATGAGGTTTGTAAGGAGGTTCCTTGAGTGAGCGTTTCTATGCCAGTGAGGACTCGGTGGATACCTATCTCAACGAGATTGGGCGGATCGCTCGGGTCACAGCCAGCGAGGAAGTCCAACTCTCCCGCCTGATCCAGCGTTGGCTGTACCTAGACCGCCTGCATACCCAACGCAAGCCCGCCAGTTGGGAAGACATCGCCCATCACCTAGAAATTCCTTACTCCATCGTCCAAAGGCAACGAGAGCAAGGCCGTCACGCCCAGCGCAAACTGATCAACGCCAACCTCCGCCTCGTTGTCTCCATTGCTAAGAAATATGTCGGCGGGGGCGTGCCGTTCCTCGACTTGATCCAGGAAGGTAACTTGGGGCTAATGCGGGCGACGGAGAAGTTCGACCCCGAAAAGGGCTATCGTTTCAGCACCTATGCGACGTGGTGGATTCGTCAGGGCATTACCCGCGCCATCGCCAACCAATCACGGACGATCCGTCTACCCATTCACGTCATGGAAAAAATCCGCCGCTTGCGCCGTACCACCCGCCAAGTGATTGAGGCGACGGGCCGCCGGCCTACGGAGCAGGAACTCGCGGAAACCCTCCAACTCAAATCCACCAAAGTCCGCGCTCTCCAGAGTATTGCCCGGTCGCCCCTGTCCCTTGATACCCCGATGAACCCGACCGGGGACCTCTGTTTGGGCGACTTGCTCGAAGATACCCAGCCGGATCTCGGCCAAGATGTAACCCTAACCCAACTCAAACAAGACCTCGCCGCCGCCCTCGCCCAGTTAAAACCCGTCGAGCAGGTCGTCTTGGCCCTGCGTTTCGGGCTGGGGGGCGAAACCGGGAACACGCTCAAGGAAGTGGGGCTCCGACTCAACCTCACCCATGAACGCATCCGCCAGATCGAGCGCGACGCACTGTCTAAGTTACGCCGTTCGCAACACCAACCCGCCCTGGAGCAATATCGCTAGTCCTTGTGGAGCCAACTCATCATCCCGCGCAATTCCTTGCCCACTTCTTCGATAGGATGTTCGGTCTCGCGGCGACGGGTGGCAAGGAAGGCTGGGGCCCCAGCTTGGTTCTCCAAGACCCATTCGCGAGCAAAAACCCCCTGCTGGATCTCGCGCAGGATTTTTTTCATTTCCTGGCGGGTCTCATCGGTGACAATCCGGGGGCCACGGGTGTAATCGCCAAATTCAGCGGTATTAGAGATGGATTTCCGCATATTCTCCAAGCCGCCCTCAATAATCAGGTCCACGATGAGCTTGACCTCGTGCAGACACTCAAAGTAGGCCAACTCTGGCTGGTATCCGGCCTCCACCAAAGTCTCGAACCCCCCCTTAATCAAAGCGGTCAAGCCGCCACAGAGGACCACCTGTTCCCCAAATAAATCCGTCTCAGTTTCTTCTCGAAAAGAAGTCTCCAAGATCCCAGCGCGGGTACCGCCAATCGCCTTGGCATAACTCATGGCGGTGGTCCGGGCTTGACCCGTGCTGTCCTGGTAGATGGCAAACAGACAGGGCACGCCTTTACCTTCTTGGTACTGGCGGCGGACGAGATGACCCGGTCCCTTGGGGGCGACCATGACCACATCCACCGTGGCGGGGGGGACGACCTGACTGAAGTGGATATTAAAGCCGTGGGCAAAAGCGAGGGTCTTCCCTGGTTTCAGGTACGGGGCGATGTCCTGTTGATAAATCGCTTTTTGGCGTTCATCGGGGAGCAAGATCATAATGAGATCCGCCCGCTGGGTGGCCTCGGCGGTGGTGTAAACCGCGAGTCCCGCCTGCTCCGCTCGTGCCCAAGAGGGACTGCCGGGATAGAGACCGACGACAACTTCGACCCCAGACTCCTTAAGGTTGAGGGCGTGGGCATGACCCTGGGAGCCGTAGCCGATAATCGCGACCGTCTGGGTCTGCAAGGGGGCTAAATCGGCATCCTCGTCGTAGTACATGCGAGCCATGGTCATTCCTCTGGGTTTACTGGTGATTTTAGCCCGTGTGGGGTCCTGTTTCACCCGTGACCACCGCCCTAGGACGGAATCTCAACCAAGTTTGACGGTTAAGTTTTGTTAAACTAAGATGAAGTAGTACAAAGACTGTATTGGGAGAGGCCATGAACACCAACCGGACTACGGAAGATGAAGCCAAGTTTGGTTTTGTCCCCTACGCCGAAACACTGAACGGTCGCTTAGCCATGATTGGCTTTGTTGCAGCCTTAGTTCTGGAAGTCGCCACGGGTAAAGGTGTCCTCAACTTCCTCGGTATCCTCGGTTCCTAATCGCGCTTATCTTTAATCACAGTGGGGGTGCTACGGCACCCTCTTTACTTAGGATTTGCGGCAGAGTGGTCAGGAACAGTAGCTTACAAACCAGCATAGATCATCAGAGAAACTGGGTCTGAAACCCCGTCCTTGCGGACGGCTTTTGGTACGAACGCCAAGAGCGAGTTGGATACAATCAAGCCTCTTCCATGCTGACCCAATGGAAACAAGAGTCTGAGCTTGACTTTCTTAATGAGGTGAGCTGTGTTCCCTTACAGCAAGGACTTAGACACCTTCAAAAAGCCTTCTCGAACTTCTTTGAGGGCCGGGCAAAATACCCCAACTTCAAAAAGAAAAGTAATGGCGGTAGTGCTGAATTTACCAAGTCGGCTTTCCATGGGCAGGCTGGGCAGGTATTTCTAGCTAAGTGTGCTGCAGCCTTGCCTATGCGGTGGAGTAGAGCTTTGCCTGCTGACTGTGAACCCTCTACTATCACCGTCAAGCTAGAGCCTAACAGACGCTGGTTTGTTTCTTTCCTAGTGAATGACCACAGGGTTAAACCGCTTCCTGCTATCAGCAAAGCTATCGGCTTAGATGTGGGAATAACCAGTCTGATTGCCACGAGCGACGGGGATCAGATCGCCAACCCCAAGCACTCTAAGCAACTTCGCAAGATGCTGAAAAGAGCACAAAAGGTATTGTCTCACAAACAAAAGGGGAGTAACAATCGCTATAAAGCCCGTGTAAAAGTGGCTCGCGTCCATGCACGGATAACTGATGCTCGCAAAGACTTTTTGCATAAGCTAACGACTCAACTAGTTCGTGAAAACCAAAGGATTGTAGTTGAGGAATTAGCTATCAAAAACATGGTGAAGACCCACAAACTATAGTGATCCTAAGTGAGACAGAGCATTTCCCTATACTTTTGTAGCTTTGGAAAAGCAAAGATTTCATGCTTTAACCCCCACTCAAAAATAAATTGCACAGCTCGAAATGACTTGCATAGATGCCAGCACTCTCGCATGAAACGCTTACCATGCTTCCAAATATCTTCTGTTGGGTTTTCCTCGCGAGCATAGGGTGCAAATCGCAAACACTCCACTTGCCACGCTGCTTGGGGTAGACCCTCATTCTCTGCTGCCAGAAAAGCTTTCAACTCCTGCGAACGATGGTAACTTGCACCATCCCAAAGTAGCTTGAGTTTAAGGCCTGGATACCGCTCTTGTAAATACTTGATGAAAGAGATAGTTCCTATGGAATCTCCCTTTGCATAAGGACTAATAGGAAACTGACCACTCACACAATCTAAAGCCCCATAATAAGTTTGTTGTTCCCGTTCATTAAGGATAGAAATTTCTACTCTTTCACCAATTTTACCCCAGACCTTTCCTTTCCTATCTCCCCAATTTAGATGGCATTCATCTAAGGTTAACACCACCGCCAGAGCAGCCTTTACGTTAGCTTTCCACACGGCAAGCTTCTCATCAATCTCTTTTTTTTAAGGCTACTTGATTCTCATCCTTTTTAGGATTTATGGCTTGGGCTTTCTTCCAGACAAGACCCGCTTCGTGAAGTAGATGATAGTAACTTTGCTTGCACGTGAATTCGACTTTATACTGTGCGGCAACAAAAGCTGCTAATGAGGCTACATCCCCGTGGTTTCTTTCCTTTAACCAAGGGATAACTGCTTGTCTTTGTGGCACCGTGAGCTAGCCCTTAGCCCCTTGATACGTTAGCCTTAATCTCTGTACACCAGAGGCTAGAAAAGCAGATTTCCACTTACTGACAAAGGAAGCACTGACCTTGAGTAAATTCATGATTCCACGATAGGGATAATTCTGAAGAGCCATCTTTGCAGTTAAGCAGTTTGTTGTTTCTGCATGGCCTTCGGCCACGGAGCCTATCAAACTCCGCTGGCGGTAGATACCCCAGCACTGAATGGAACCGCTTTTGATGGTACACCTGCGCCAAGAAATGTCCGATAGCAACGCGCGCTCCCGCCAGATTTTCCTACTCATTCAGATAAACCTCCTCATCTTTCAAGGTTTTCATGAACCGCTCCGCACGGGCATTATCCTAGGGCTTACCCTGACGACATGGCTGCGCCACGCTAGGCTATCATGCGGATGCCCTGCGCCTGGAGCACCCCGATGTAGGCATGCGAGGCCTATTGCACGCCCCGGTGGTCGTGATGCACCAAGCCTGTACTCACCGACAAGTTCCATGCCCAGTCGGCTATAGGTGATATCTGAGATCCACCATGGGTCTACCCCGGTCACCTCCAGCTTGGGCACCAGGTTGGCATCTGTTGTATTGACGAATCCTGGCTTGCGTAAGCACAGCAGATTATCCCCGCGCCTCAAGCGCAACACCCGCTTGTGATTCCCCCTGCGTTTTAGCTCATGGGTCACGTGCCGATAGCCATAACTCGGCCACGCCAGGGCTACCTGCTGGAGCTGGTTATGTAGTTCGGTATCTCGCTCGGGCTGGGCAGTACGAGCTCTCCAGCGGGAGTAAGCGGCACGGTTGAGCTTCAAGGTGCGGCACAGGCCGGCCACCGACGCTGTGCCGGTGGCAGCTTGCTGTGCCACTTGGGTGTACAGCAGTTCTTGGTATTGCGGCGTGTCGAGGGTGCCTTGGTCTCTAACCGCAGCAAGGCTTTTTTAAAACAGAGTTCTCCAGCGCCAACTGCCGACCATCCGCTCTAGTAGACCCTACGCTGAGCCAAGCCACAGCAATACGGGCTGTGTCCTGGCAAGTATTACCGTCACCCTGGAAGGCTTGCTCAGCGTACTGCTGGTGCTGCTTTTGCCAGTTGGCAATTATGGTGGGGTGGATTTGGTGCTCCCGTGCTGCTTGGGCTGAGGTTTTCCCCGCTTCAATTTCACGGCGTACCTGGAGTGCTTGCCTCCTGTGGGGGTAAAGTCAGGGGTAAATCTGCGACGTTTCAGGGACATGGCGTAAGCCTCCTATCGGCTAGGGAAGCTTAACTACCTGTCTCAGTCAAGGGGGGCAGTACACACTGTCAACATCCTCTAATTGCCCTCAGTAAAAAACTTAAGCTCCCTCGTTCAGCCAAGCTTGGACTTTCAGTAGGGCGGACCAATCTGGACGACGTTCTAGGCCATCGGTAATGTTGTGGGCTACCTGTTCAGCTTGGTCTTGATCCAAGGTGACAATTTGGATGGCTTGTTCCATCGGTTCGCGCACGCCCTTTTGTTTGGTCTCTAGCATGGCGAGGACTAGATTAATCCGGGCTTGGGCGTCGGCTTGACCAAGGGGGACGGCTTTACGGGCGGCATCTAGGGCGAGTTTGGGTTGGTCGTTCAAAAGATACAACCAACTCAGACAGGTCCAAGCCGCGCAGTTCTTGGGTTCATTCTTGACAATATCTTTAAAAATGGGAATCACTTCAGGCAAGGGGGCCTCAGCCTCATAGAGCTTTAGCCCCTGCTGGAAGCGTTCTTGGGATTCGACGGTCGCCATGGGTTACTTGCTGTACAAGTTGCTGACCGGAATGCCCCGCTCGTCGGCAATATCCTTAAAGTTACGCAGTTGGCTCAAGGCATCGGTGGCGGCACGGGCGTTATTGAGCGGAGAATCAGCCCCTAGGGATTTCGCTAGGATATTTTTGACCCCGGCCAATTCTAGAACCGTCCGCACGGCTCCGCCGGCAATTACCCCGGTTCCCGCCGCCGCCGGACGCAGCATCACTTTCGCTGCCCCCGCTGTCCCGGTCATGGGATGGGGAATTGAATTGAGCCGGGTCAGGGGTACCGTAACGAGGCACTTCTTAGCTTCAGTCACGCCCTTTTTCACCGCCCCAATCACTTCAGCCGCTTTGCCGACCCCGACCCCGACTTGGCCCTTCTCGTTACCAAGGACGACCACCGCCCGGAAGCTCAGTTTTTTACCGCCCTTGACGACCTTGGTGACACGACGAATCTGGACGACCCGTTCTTTCCATTCGCTCTCCGGCTGTTGTTCAGCGGTCCGGTCCCGTTGCTTACGTTTCCGGTCCCCGCCGCCACCACGTTCTTTGGAGTCTTTATTAGAATCGCGGTTGGAATCTCTGTTGAAGTCTGCCATGGGTCAATCCTGTGTTTTAGAATGTTAAGCCAGCTTCACGGGCACCTTCAGCTAAGGCTGCCACCCGACCATGGTACGGCTTACCGCCCCGGTCAAAAACCACCTGCGTAATTCCGCCCGCCATCGCCCGCTCAGCGACTAAGCGGCCCACCACCCGCGCTGCTTCCTGAGTCGAGGCGGCATCGGGGTCTTCTGACCCTTTGAAATCAGCGTCCAGGGTGGAGGCCGCCACCAAAGTCCGTTGGTTTACATCATCAATGACTTGGGCATAGATGTGGCGATTGGAACGGTAGACCGCCAAGCGAGGACGTGTGGTCGAACCCGTCACCCGGTTACGGATGCGGCCATGGCGTTTACGCGCCTGCTCTTTACGACTAAGCTTCATGGGGCATGGAGAAATGACACAAGTCAACAATATATCGTCTTAGGGGTTCTCTTTACAAGCCCACAGACAAACTTCTTGGCTCGGCTCCCACTTGAGGGACAATTTAAGTACAAAAAGAGAATTGCTCATGGCCCAAGTGCTACAGGTAGATGCCCAAGCGAAACAATTGCAGTTCGGTGAACTGACCGTACCCGTGACGGGTCCCCTAGCAGATCTAATTATCACGGCCCTCCTCTCAATGCTCCCCGCCGAAAAAGTGCCGATGATGGCCCCGCCAACTACGCGGGGCTACACCTTGACAGAGATTTCCCAAGTAGAGTATGACCAGCTAACCCAGGCTATCGCCCAACTAAACACCGCGCTTCAAGCTGAAGTCCTCAAAACCAATTTCCGCGCCCGTGGACCAGAGCTACCCCTCCAGGCCAAAATCCTGCTGGGGGAGAAACAGGTGGTCCGTAGCGTGGCCCAGATCTCCACCTAGATTGCCATGCTCCCCCGATGTATGAGATCCTAGAAGAGTGCCCCTGTAGCACAGTGGTAGTGCGTTCCACTCGTAATGGAAAGGTCACCAGTTCAAATCTGGTCAGGGGCTAATCTATCAAACCCGCTACCAGAGCGGATCTGAATGCAACTGAGAGCATGCTACAGCTAGTAATTTTCGTCGGTGATTAACATCCTGCTCTATCGGCTGAGAAACCATCAGTTGTCTCTAGCTTGTGCTAACGCCTACGTTAACCACGGGTAGAGCTTGTTGAAATCGGGTCTACTAAGCGGTCTAGGTCTACTAAGAAGAGTGTGAGGTTTTGTTCTTCATGCTGGACTATAGCGACGTGGCTGGCGATCCCTAGACGTTCATTGCGGCGGTAGGAATCAGGGAGGGCGCGGACTTGAGTGAGCGGGACTTCCACGAGAATAGGAGCTAGGGCAAGGGGCAACCCGTACAGTTCCCCCCCCCGTCCCCGCCCAAGGACTAGATAACTGGGTTGGACGGCTACTAGATGAGGGGCAATCTGTCGTTGGACATCTACCACCGTGACTGCTTGGGCATCTACCTCTGTCACCCCGAGGCGTTCTCCTTTTTGCCCAAAGACTGCGGGATGGACCATCACCCGGTGGACCTGTTCGATCCGTAGGCCGAGATTGATCTCACCGATGGCAAGGACCAGTATTTTTAGCATGCTCATACGCTGCACCATTTTGCCGTTATGTCCAGCAATTCAGTGGTGATGAAGGGTTTGGTGAGGTAGCCTTTAGCTCCCAATTGCTCGGCGAGGCGACGGTGCTTGGTCCCACTGCGCGAGGTTAACATGACGACGGGAACCCGGGGGCACTGTTTGAGAAACTCGAATCCGTCTAGGTGGGGCATCTCAATATCACATAGGACGAGACGAATGGCGGGTTGTTCTTGGAGTCGGGTCAAACCTTCGCGTCCATCCTTAGCTTGAACCACCCGGTACCCGGCTTTCTGGAGCGTGAGGGTAATCGTCTGGCGTTGGATCAAGGAGTCATCTACCACAAGCACCAAGGATGCACTGGAGCTAGGGGCAGGCTGAGTCGGGGGCAGCTGGGCACCACCGCTGAGAATATGGCGCAGTAGAGCCCCTGGTTCCATGACCGGGACGAGGGTACCATCCCCTAGAACCGTACAACCATACAGATAGCTCGGTGGATTGAAGACCCCGGTGAAGGGTTTGATTACCAGTTCCTGTTGGGTGACCAGTTGTTCCACGGCGAGGGCGACTTGTTGTTGAGGCGTCTTGACCACAAGGACCGGGCCGCCCGTTACCACTAGGGGCGTGAGGCTCAAGGGTAAATCATCCCCTTCTGTCGGGGCATAGCCAAAGACCGCATGGAGGGGCTTGAGGACAAGGAGTTGTTCGCGCCACAACAGTAATTCTTGGCCCCCGGATTGCTTGAGGTCGGCTGGGTCGGGGACAAGCACTTCGGCAACTGCTTCAAGGGGTAAGGCCCAAGCGTGACCGCGCACTAGAAAAACCAGCAACTTCGCCACGGTTAAGGTTAAGGGGATGCTGAGGGTGAAGGTCGTCCCTTGACCAGCTACCGTGCTGACGGTCACTTGACCTTTGATACTCTCTAGTTGCAAGCGCACCACATCTAGGCCCATCCCGCGCCCAGAGAGTTCGCTCACGGTCGTCTGGGTAGAGAAGCCCGGTTCAAAAATACAAGCCAGTAACCGTGCTGGGTCTGTTTCGCCGACGGTAATGAGACCTAGCTCCTGGGCCCGTTGGGCAATCCGTACCAAGTCTAGACCCATTCCATCATCCTTGACCTCAATGAGAGTCTGAGCACCCTGGTGGTAACAGTTGATTTGGATCTGACCCGTGGGGTCTTTGCCTAACCGTTGCCGTTCACTGGGGGATTCGAGGCCATGGTCGAAGGCATTACGGACGAGGTGAACCAGGGGATCGCTCAGTTTTTCGAGGGCCAAGCGGTCCACAGGGACCCCGGCTCCTTGGAGGGTCAGACGGGCGGGTTTGTCGTAGCGGTGGGCCAAGTCACGGACCATCCGGGGTAGACGGTTGAGGGTCTCGCTCAGGGGAAGCATCCTTGCCCACATTAAGCCGTCGCGCAAGCTGGTCAACATCCGGCGGTGTTGCTCTAGGGTCCGTCCGCTGGCTTCGGTACTCTGGCGGAGAGCACCGGAGACCTCATACATCTGCCCCATTTCATCTAGGACTTCTTGGATACTTTCGTGGAGCGCGCCGTAGGTGTCAAATTCGAGGAGATCAAAGTCTGCACGGGGAGCGGAGCGTTGAGGGGCGACCAAGAGTCGGTCACACAGTTCCTGGACCCGACGGCCCATCGCTTCAAATCGCTCAAACCGATAGGTCAAATCCTGCAAGGAACCTTCTAGTTGCTCCTGTTGCATCGCCAGACCATTGCGGTTGATAACTAGTTCCCCAACGAGGTTGTTGAGGGTGTCCATGCGTTCTAGGTCCACCCGCACCGTGGGCCGCGCGGGTTGGGGCGTGGAGGCAGGTTCAAGGATAGGCACCGGGGTGGTCGGGACGACCGGGATCAAATCTGTGGCGGGAGGTAACTGGTCAAAGGCGGCCGCGACCTCAGCAAAGGTAGTTGCTGCGGGAAACATGGGAGGAGCGGGGATAGATTCCGGTAGCAATTCAACGGGTAAGGGGAGCTCAGCCGACGGGTGACTCTCAGTAATAGCTTCCGTTAAGTCCGGTTCTAGACTAGGTAAGACAACGGATTCCACAGACCCAAAAATATCCTCAAGACTCAAAGCCGACAGGGGTGGTTCTACAGCGTGGACCGGGCTAGAGACGACCAACGGTGCAGGCTTGGGTTTACGACCGGGTAGCAGACGCGCCAAGAGTTGTTTAATCCCCGCCAGCCAGCCTACATCCTTACTAGGGGCGGGAACAGTCGGGTTGTGGAGTTCTGCAGGAGTGACTTGCTTAGTGGGTCCGGTCCATCTCTGGAGGAGGGGCGAGACTGTACCGCCTAGGTCGCGGTCCCCGGCGAGGACCTGAGCTTGGCCTTGTTTCCAGGCGTGGAGGGCGAGACGGGCAATTGCGGGAGCTTGGGCGGGGTGGCGGATGAGGGCATCCAGGACCGTCTGCGAGACCGCCGCGAACCCCGGTAGGTTAGTCAGTTCTGCCAGTCCTAGAAAAACTTCTGCCACCGCTTGCAGGTCCTCAGCCAAGGGCTGACCCGTGGTCAAAATCATCTCGATCCGCTCGATCCCCTGGGCCACATCCACTGTAAAGATGGACAAGACAATATCCACTCCCAGGTCCGTCGAATCCAGGAGCCGTTCGTCTTCGTCCTGAAACCCGCCCAGCTTTTGTTCAATTTGCTGGAAGATCCCCTGGGCGGTGGCGCGAACCGCTGCCTCATCCACTTTTTCCCCGCTCACCTGGGCCATTACTAAAGTCCGCAGGTGGTCAAAGCCCGCAAATAGTAGTTCCTCAAGCTCGGCATCCAGGACCAGGGACTCGCGATATAACCCCTTGAAACTGTCTTCGAGTTTGTGGGACAAGTCGGTGATGAGCCCCAGCCCAACAGTGGCGGCCCCGCCCTTGAGCGAATGGGCCGCCCGCATTAGGTTGTGGACGCGGTTAATCGTGCGTTGGGTCTTGAGTTGGAGCAATTCCTGCTCGATCACCGCTAGGAGTTCGGGGGCTTCCTGGGCGAAGTACTCGGCGGCCTGTAGACGGATATCGTAGTCCAGAGCCATGGCTAGTTCACCTTAAATTTGCCGACACTGACCTCTAGCTGTTGGGCCACTTCCAAGAGGAGCTTAAAGGAAATGGTAGTTTGGTTCGCCCCGCCGGCTGTGGCCTGGGCACTCTGGGCTACATCCTTCATGACTTGGGTGATGGACTCAGAAGCCTCGGCCTGAGTGTAGCTGGATTGGGCAATCGTCTGAACTAAGCGGCTAATCTCACCGCTGACCTGAGCGATCTGGGTGAGGCTCTGACGGGTCTCGTTGACCAACTTAGTTCCTGCCACGACTTGCTCCGTCCCGGATTCCATGGCGAGGGCCACTTCACGGGTTTCCTGTTGAATGCCTTCCACCAATTTCTCGATCTCGGCGGTGGCCTGGGCAGACTGACGGGCTAAGGAACGGACTTCATCGGCAACCACGGCGAACCCCCGGCCCTGCTCCCCGGCGCGGGCGGCTTCAATGGCAGCGTTGAGGGCGAGGAGGTTGGTCTGGGCAGCGAAGCTAGCGATCAGACTTACGACCTTGGAGATCTTCTGGGAGGACTCGCTGAGGCGTTTGATTTTTTTGGCGGTCTCAGCCACGGTCTCGCGGATGACCAAGATCCCGTCTACGGTGCGGTCCATGGCTTGATCCCCAGCCGCTAGGGTGCGGTTGGCCTGTTGGACGGCAGCTTCGGCGGCACGGGCACTCTGGGAAACCTGTTGGATGGAAGAGTCCATCTGTTCAACCCGGCCTAGGGCCAGGGTCAGTTCCTCGGCTTGTTGTAAGGAAGCGAGAGCTAATCCCGTGACCTCCGTGGTGCTCTGGGTCGCCGTTCCGGTCATTTGGCGGGTGGCCTGTTGGACCTGGACGACGATTTTCCGCAAGCTGCTGATCGTGGCGTTGTAGGAGTCTGCCAGGGTCCCGATCTCGTCTTCGTCTACCCGAGCGCGGATGGTCAGGTCCCCTTTACTTACCGGGTCCACTTCCATCATCAGTTCGAGGATGCGCCGTTGTAGTTGTTCCTTGGCCCCCTGTTGCTGACGGGCGAACTCCTGCTGTTGACGGGCTTCATTCTCCCGGGCCTGTTGTTCACGTTTGGCAGCTTCAGCCAGCAGACGAGCTTTTTCGAGAGCTTCGGCCTGCTGTTGACCGACGGTGATTTGGATGGCGACTTGGTAGAGCAGGTTAACTTCAGATTCCGACCAGAGGCGGGGACCGGAGTTTTGGTAGGCCGCAAATAACCCCCAAAGCTTCTGGTCCTGGAAGACGGGCACAATGATGTAAGCACGGGCCTGGAACCGCTCCAGCAAACTGATATGACAGCTATCAAACCCGGTGGTATAGATGTCGTTGACCGTTTGACTTTCGTTGTTGCGGTAACGGCCCCCATCGTTTTTGGTCAAGTAACTATCGGTGACACGGGCACGTTCCGTCCCGACCAAAGGCAACCAGCCCTCGCTCACGGACTCCATCACGAACTCACCACTGAAGTCCGGGTCAAAACGAAACAGGGCCACCCGGTCACACTGCAAGAGATTACGCGCCTCAATCGTGGCGGTGCGGTACACCGTATCGGCCAATTGGCTCGCGTACTGGCGTAGCTGGGTAATCTCGTACTTCTCCCACCGGCGGGGACCCGAGTTTTGGTAAGCCGCCAAGAGTCCCCAGAGCTTGCGGTTCTGGAAAATCGGCACAATCACGTAGGCACGGGCTTGGAATTGTTCTAGTAACTCGGTATGGCAACTATCAAAACCCATCTTGTAGATGTCATCCACTACTTGATGCTCGTCCTCCCGGTAACGACCACCACCATTGGCCTGGAGATAGGAATCGTCCACACGGGCGCGGGCGGTGCCAACGAGGGGCTTGCAGCCTGCCCCGAAGGACTCTGCCATAAACTCCCCGCCCCAGTCTGGGTTAAAGCGGTAGATTGCCACCCGGTCAGCCCCGAGCAGGACCCGCGCCTCCTGAGTGATTTGGGCGTAGTAGGCATCGGTGTTCTGAGCCTGCTGGACTTTGGCAATCACACTCAGAAGTTGGTCGCGCTCCTCTCTGGCTTTTTGCTGGGCCTTGACCACGGACTCTGCCTGTTGAATAGCGATGGTCAACTGGGTAGCGACTTGATAGAGCAAGTTGATCTCGGACTCCAACCAAGCGCGGGTATGAGAACACTGGTGGGCAATGAAAAGCCCCCAAACCATCCCCTCTTGGAGGATAGGGACGACGAGGTTGGCCTTGACCTGGAACCGCTCGAGCATCTGGATGTGACAGGCGGTCAACCCAGCATTTTGAATGTCCTCCGTGGGGACAATCCGGCCTTGGGCGTACTGGACGGCTTTGGTTTCCTTAAAGCAGGTATCCACAATCGCCAATCCCAAGGAGGGGGTCCAGCCCGGTAGGACCGCCTCCGCCACAACTGTACCGATGAAGTCGGGGTCAAACCTGTAGACCACCATCCGGTCTGCCCCCAGGAAAACCCGGAGTTCTTGGACGGCGGTATTGAAGATCGTCTGTAAGTCTAGAGATTCGCGGATTTTGGTGGTTAAGGCCAGCACTTGGTCGCGCTCTTGACGGGCTTTAACTTGCTGTTGCAAGACGGACTCGGCCTGTTGAATCCCCACGGTAAGTTGGGTGGCGATCTGGTAAAGGACATTGATCTCAGACTCGGTCCAAGCGCGGGTCCGGTCGCATTGGTGGGCGATAAACAAGCCCCAGACAGCTCCCCCTTCCTGGAGGATCGGTACGACTAAGTTGGCCTTGACCTCAAACCGCTCCAACATTTTGATATGACAGGCGGTCAACCCAGCATTGCGGATGTCCTCGGTGGGGACAATCCGGCCCTGGGCGTACTGGACGGCCTTGGTTTCCTTGAAACAGGTATCCACAATCGGCAGCCCTAGGGAAACGGTCCACTTAGCCCCCACGGATTCGGCAACTACCGTACCCATAAAGTTCTCATCGAACTTATAGACCACCATTCGGTCGGTCTGGAGATATTGCCGGACCTCAGTAACAGCAGTATCAAAAATTGTCTGTAAATCTAAAGAGGCACGAATTTTGTTGGTGATAGCAAAGAGGCGGTCGCGTTCCTGTTTCGCTTTTTGTTGTTGCTGGAGGACCGACTCGGCCTGTTGGATCGCAACTTTTAACTGGAGGGCAATCTGGTAGAGCAAGCTCACCTCAGTCTCCGCCCAATGGCGCGTCGCCGCACACTGGTGGGCAATCAACAACCCCCAGACTCGCTCCTCTTGTAAAATCGGCACAACCAAGTTGGACTTGACCTCAAACTGCTCCAGCATCTTGAGGTGACAGGGGGTCAAACCAGCCTTATAAATATCGTCCGTGGGGATAATCCGCCCATTCTCATAACCCGACTTCCCTGAGCCCCGGCTTTCTTTGAAGCAGGTATCAATAATCGGCACCCCGAGGGATTTCGTCCAGCCCGTGCCCACAGACTCGGCAACCACCGTCCCCAAGAAGTCTTGGTCGAACTGGTAGACCACCATCCGGTCGGCCCCAATCAATTGCCGGACCTCCGTGACCGTGGTTTCAAAAATGGTCTGTAAGTCTAGGGATTCGCGAATTTTGGCAATGATGGATAGGAGTAAATCGCGCTCTAGACGATAACGGTCATCATTGGGGGAGGCTTTGCGGTCCCGTTCCTCCAAAAGGTCCGTCAGGCTCTCAATCTGTTGGACCATCTTCAATACATAACGACTTGCCTCGTCTTCGCCGTCAGCAAGAAGCGATTTCAGGAAGTTGGTGCGCTTAGTGATCTGTTTGACCACGGCGGTGTTATCAGAAGGTACGGTGCGGTCCAGGGGGCGTTCGTTGGGATAAGCAATCGTCATGGGGGCCTCAGGCGGTAAGGGTTTGCCAAAATTCACGGTCTAGGAGCATTTCACCATCAAGGACGACCAAGGCTGCTCCCTCTGGGGTGAGCCAATGCCCCTGAGCTACCTGGCTTAAGACCGCTGGGAATAAAGTCGGTATGAGGGGCTTGAGTTCCTCGGGAGCACACCAAGCCATGTCCTCCACGGCCTGGACTACCAGCCCCAAGCGTTGCCCCCGGTGCTGGGCTAGAACCGTCAGGTAATGGGCACCGGGCGGTAAAGGTGGTAAGCCCAAACCGTAACTGAGGTCCATTGCCCAGACAATCTCCCCGCGCCAATTGAAAACCCCTAGGACCCAGGGGGCCATCTGGGGAATCGGGGTCACCTGCGCCACGTCTAGGTCCAGTACCTCCGTCACTTGGGCGACGGGCAAGAGTGCCGTCACCTGGGCCGAGAGGTTGAACCGGAGGTGCTGGATCGTCATCGTCACTTCCTCAGCACGGACTTGACCGTGCGGACGAGTTCTTCTTGGTCCACGGGCTTAGCGAGGTAAGCATCGGCCCCTTGACGCAGCCCCCAGAAGCGGTCCATGTCCGTGCCCTTAGTGGAACACAGCACCACCGGGATCTGGGCGGTGGTCGGTTCAGACTTCAGTTCGCGGCACAGTTCAAACCCGCTCACGCCCGGTAGGACCACATCCAGCACGATGGCGTCGGGGCGGAGGCTGCGTAACTTTTCGAGGGCCTCTTCACTACTGATACAGGTGAGGACTTCTAGTCCGCTGCGGCGTAGGCAGGTTGCCAGCACTTCGCGGTCAGTTAGGGTATCTTCAATCACCAAAACTAAGGACATAAGTTCACCGTGATTTGACTTTGGCGAGGTGACGATGGACTACCGCTAGGACCAGTTCTGGTTTAGCGGGTTTGCCAATAAACCCCGAGGACCCAACAAACTTAGCGCGTACCCGGTCAATGATCCCGTCGTTGCCTGTGAGGATAATGATCGGTGTGCGCCGAAAAGCTGCCACCCGGCGCAGTTTTGAGCAGACTTCATAGCCGTTGGTGTTGGGCATGATCAGATCTAGGAAAATCAGGTCCGGTTTGCGCTGTAATAACGTCGCAAACCCGCGTAAAGGCTCCTGGACCGCGAAAAAACGGTACCCTGCTCCATTCACAATCCGCTCCATCGTCTGACAAATCTGGAGACTGTCATCCACACAGGCCACCAACGGCACACTGGATGGCGTGGGTAGCGGAGCCGTAGGCGGGAGGTCCAAGACCTCTACTAACTGGATGATATTCTCCTCAATGTAGGGCCAGAGCGAACGCGTCAGGGTATGGAGGTCGAGTTGTACCTGCTGGGTCAGGTCACGGAGGGTCTGCTGCCCGGTGAGCAAGGCCTGGAGATTTTGGAAGACTGCTGCTGAAGTACGCTCCCGCAGCCGCATGGAGTCCCGCAGTAAAGGAGCCGAGTTGGGTGATAATCGCGTAAAACCCATGGTCCGCCAGCGTGCCCAGGACCGTTGTACTCGTTCCAGGGTCTCCGGCACACTCATTAAGGTCAACATCATTTCACCCTGGGCTTCTGGCTCCACCTGATATGTACATTCACCAGCCTGGAAGACATCCCAGAGCACCTCATCTACGACCCCTTGCAGCACGAGCCCCACCTGTTCGCGGTTGATCGTGTTGCGTTTGAAGAGACCACAGAGCATTTCATATTGGGCATCGGCGTATTCGTGACGGCTCGGGCTTAGAATACCCTCAAGTGGGCGGGTCCCCCGACTGGTTCCCACCATCCAACTCAATAGAGTTGCGGCAGTGTCGGGACAGTGCTGGGCAAATTGGCGTTGCCAGCGACGTAAGGGCTGGTCTCCGCCCGCTGCAAAAAGAAGCCTGCCTAAGTAAAAATAAAAATTCCAGTCCCCAGACCGGGCACGGACTTCTAAGCGACCACTGAAATTAGACTGCTTCAGGGCTTCAAACTGACGGGTTAAAGTTTCGCTCGGGGGAGAGCTATGTTGCTGAGGGACATTGGAAATCACGGCAGACCTCGGCGCAAGAGGGGAGGGACAGGATCTACAGGGTCCGTAAAGGCTTGCGTCTTTACACCCCCATCGGTAAGTCCAAGTCTAGAGTCCGCCCTATTCCCTGTCCCTCAGCAATCTCCCACGACTTATCAGGTTGTGTTTCCTGAGAAAAAGTGTGTATTTGCGATTAGTACCGGGCTAAATTGTGCCAATAAGTGACTGCAGACACATTTTTACCCCCTAAGTTCCTGGGTCCCTGCCTAACCAGAGGCCAGAGCCAGCAACCGAGTAAGCATAATTACGTAAAAAAGTTATCCTGCAAAAATACTTAAACCAAGCTACTTTATCGAACCTTCATCTACTAAGCTCCGGCCCCTCCCAGTCAAGGGAGGGGTCAGATTGAGCTTAGCTAGCACCCATGGTGAGTTGGGAGCGCACATCTTTGACACCGTTGATCTCGCGGGCCAATTTGAGGGCTTTATCCATCTCAGCTTGACTCGCCACTTGGCCTTGGATGGTGACCACACCATTTTCAGCATTCACGGTCAGTTCGCGCTTTTGCAGGTTGGCTTCGAGTTTGGAGCGGACTTTGCTCTCTAGGTCGCCATCGCTTACTTCACCCGTAGTGTTAGACCGCTCTTCGCGAGAACGGATGTCGGAGTTAAGTTGAGCGCGGCGGGTCTCGCTGCTAGCATCTTCCTTAGCATCTTCAGCCGAGCCGGAGGCATTGGTTTGGGCACCGTCTTTCAAGGCGCGTTCGGCTTGCTCACCAGCCCCGTCCACAGCTTCCCCAGCGTTGTTGGCAGCACCTTCCATGGCTTGTCCCGTCTCGTTCATCGCCCCGCCACTATTAGCGGTATTCTGCTCGCTTTGACCACCACAGGCGGCGAGAATCACCACGAGGGGGGCACTCAAGAGTAGACTCATCAGACGCTTATTCATGGTTTCGTTCCTTGCGTAAATGGTTTTAGTAATCGCGGGTGGTTGTGGTCCCGGTCATGTCCGTGGTCATCCCTGAGGTTCCCATAGGCGTCCCGGTCGTACCCAGCGTGGTGCCGGTCATGGTCCGGTCGCGGTAGGTCCCGGTCGGCGCGGTGTAAACACCGTAATCTTGGATACCGCCACTGTGGAGAATTGTTTCGGCTTGGCGGATCTCATCGGCAGAACCGTCTACCAGCACGAGATAGCCGCCCTGCTCAACCGCTTTGTTGTAGCTGTGGGCCCGCTCTTCAGGGATACCCAGGCCAATCAAGGCTCCGACTAAACCACCAGCTGCCGCGCCGATCGCCCCGCCCGCCAGGGTAGTTGCCAAGGCCGTACCAATGGCTCCAGCGGTCATCACGGGACCAATACCGGGGATCGCTAGGGCACCAATACCCACCAATAGCCCAGTCAGACCGCCTAGAACACCGCCGGTCGTTGCACCTTTGGCTGCTCCTTCATCCGCTTTGTTCCCTATGTTGTCCGTCACTTCAGCCCCAGCAATCGTACCGGGATCATTTTCGTGCTTAGAGACGACCGACACATCTGCCATATCAAACCCGGCATCCCGCAATTGGGTCAGGGCACGCTCAGCTTGCATCCGGTCAGAGAAAGTTCCTACTGCGCGCCGAATTTCGTTGGTAGCCATCGTTAATTCCTTAAAAACTCGTTCAATGTCAATTTAGATTCTGGGTCCATTGCTTAGCCTCACCCCCTAGATAGCCTTTACGCACTTTCCCTTCTCTCTTGGGGGGTATGGCTTTTATTCAAGACGGTCTGACAGGTTATCGCATACGCGCCAGTTGCGCCGGAAATAATGCCCCAAGTCGTCATTGCTGAGGGTGAGGTAGATGGGCCTTCCGTGGGGGCAGGTATGGGGGTTACTGGTCTGTTGCCACTGATCTAGAAGGTGTTGCAGCCAGTCCAAGGTCAAAGGGGTACCGTTTTTGACTGCACTGCGACAGGCGAGGGTGACGCGGGCTTGCTCTAGGTCCCCCGCCAGACTTAAGAGCCGCAAACTTGCCCGTGGGTCGGGGTGTTGGGCCAAGAGTTGGGGTAGAGAGCGCACGCACCAGAGACCCTCGCCGAAGGCTTCCACTTCTAGGCCCAACTGGGTCAGGTGTTCGACTTGACGGGCACTGAGGGGGAGAACTTGGGGCGGACAGGGGACGACTTGCCAGGGCGTACTGAGTTGTTCAAAAATTACCCGTTCGTGGCAGACATGCTGTTCGACCAACCAGAGTCCAGCTTGGTGTTCAGCGAGGACGTAGGTGTTTTGGACTTGGCTGAGGGCTTTGAGGGGGTTGAGCGGGGAGCCTGTTTGGTAGAGAGTCCGCGCTTCGGCAACGTTGAAAAGTCCTGGTTGAGGGCGCAGGGCAAGCCCGCTCAAGCCCTCAGTGACGGCTTGACTCAACCAAGCTTCTAGTTGCGGGCGTTCGCCTAAGTGGACGGTTTGTTTGGCGGGATGGCGGTGCCAATCCACCCAGGACGCAGGCAAATCCCATAGAGCCAGCACGACCGGATGACGACCCTTGGGTAAGGTGCGCTGAAAACTCTGATGTAGCACCCCGAGCAAGTCTGTATCCTCCACCAACCGTCCATTCACCCCGATGAACATGGCATCACTGCGCGGACGGCTTATGCGGTCTGGTAAGCCCACCACGAGCCGTAGATGGTCCTGCACCACCAACCGTAAATCCCCTTCAGCGATTCCTAAAACCTGCCCCAATCGGCGGCGGGGATTGCTCACGCCTAAGAGGTGTAGCCGTGGACGGTCGTTAATAATGAGGCGCAGGGTCACGCCCGGTTGGGCCAAGGCAATGCGTCTGAGAACTTGAGCAACCTGTTGGGTTTCTTTTTTCAGATTGAGAAATTGTTGGCGCACGGGTAAACAACCAAAAAGCTCCCGCACAGTAACCACCGTCCCCGCCCCTAACCCAATCGGTTCTAGTTTAAGCAGGGTCCCGGTCGGGTCATAGCTCGCCTGCTGGCCCTCCCCCCCGGCAGTCCGCGAAGCGATCGTCAGCGTACTCACCGCCGCAATTGCAAACAGAGCCTCCCCCCGAAAACCCAGACTCGCAATCTGATAAAGCTCCTCGATGGCGTAGAGCTTGCTGGTCGTATGTCGCTCAGCACACACCCGCAAGTCCGCCGTCACCAACCCCCGTCCGTTGTCACTGACCTGGACTTGCCAGCGTTCTGGCCAGTATTGGACCGTGACCTCATCGGCTCCTGCATCGAGGGCATTGTCCACCAGTTCACGGACTACCGCCGCCACTTGGTCAATGGTTTCCCCCGCCCTTAGCAACCGTTGGGTCGCCTCGGGCAACAACCTAAGCTCGCCCAAAAATTATCCCCAGTTCTCTACCAAAGTAACTTCTACCCTTACTACCAAAGTGATCCCCCTTTTCAAGGGGAGCTAGGAAAGACCTCTTCTGCCTTAGTCCCCTACTGGGGCGGAGGGGCTCCTAGCTCACGAGGTAGGGTCAGGGTGAAGATAATCTCCTCAGCTTCACTCTGGACGGTGATCGTACCTTGCAACTGAGCCGTTAAACGCTTGACAAGGGCGAGGCCCAAACCCGTCCCGCCCTGTTGCCAGGGGTCAGCATTGGGGATGCGGTAAAATTTCTCAAAGATTCGCGTCAGGTCCTCCGGTGGGATCGTCGGACCCTGATTGATCACTTGGATGGCAATCAGGGTTTCGGTCGGGCAGTGAACTTTAATCTGCATGGCAGCTCCCTGGGGCGTATATTTGCAGGCGTTATTAACTAGTTCAACGAGGATCCTTTCTAGACTGGGACGGTCGGAGGTGATAGGCGGGACCGACGCAAACTGGAGAGCGAGGGTCTGTTGGTTTGCCCGGACCCGCTCTTGAAAAGGTAGCAGCAGTTCGGGGAGCCAAGTTGTTAGCTCAATCAGAACCGGGGTGAGGAACTTTGTGGTTTCTTCCAGCCGCTGTAGGTCCAGTAAGTCGTTGATTAAGTTGGTTTCACGGTCACACTCGGCATCGAGGATTTGCAAGTAAGTCTGGAGCTTGGCCTCACTGGGGGAGGAGCGTAACATCCGAATGACCATCCGCATATTGGTCATCGGGGTTCTGAGTTCGTGGGAGACCGTACTCAAAAAATCATCCTTAAGCCGACTGAGCTTTTGGAGCTCCTGCATCCGTAACTCTGCTACTTCTAGGGCCTCACGCTGGGCTAGGGCGGCGACCCGGTCACTGATATCGCGAATGATACAGACTGCTTCATCTAGATTGCAATGGATGACTCGGGCTTCATAGCTGTGTAGACCATCGGACTGAGTCAGTTGGTACTCGTAGGTTTGGAGTTCGCCCGTCACCCCAGCCAATTGGAGGGCCGTCAAGAGTTGGTCTTTCACGACAGCGGGTAGGTCTAGCTCGCTGAGGGACTCAAACCATGCGGGCTGAGCGTTGAGACTCGGATGGCAAGTTTTGAAATCGAGCATCGTTCCGTCTACCCGATAGCGCAGGATAATATCAGGGATCGCATCAAGAAGGGCACGGGTCCGCTCTTCACTTTGACGCAGGGCAACTTCGGTCTGCTTACGCTGGTTAATATTCCGCGAGACGGCAATAATTTCTTGAACCATACCTGAGTCGTCCGGGACGCCTTGACTCGTCGTCTCAAACCAAATGTACTCACCACTTTTGTGACGGGCGCGGTAATCAAAAGTGATCGTTGTGGTGGAGGGTATTGTCGAGAGCATGATGCTCCGCATAGTCTCGATCAAATAGAGATCTTCAGGATGGAAAAACTGGTTTGGCGTAGTATTTATTAGTTCTTCAGGGGTGTATCCCAAAAGCTTTAGACAGGCAGGAGAAGCATAAAGGAAAGGTCCACTCAGTGCATGGCGCGAGATCATATCGGTGGCGTGTTCTGCCAAAATCCGGTACCGCTCTTCGCTCTCACGCAGCGCAGCCTCCGCTTGTTTGCGCTGGGTGATATCTTCTACTGTGCCCTCGTAGTAGAGCAGTTGGCCTTGCTCATCGCGCACCGCCCGTACATTCTCAGCAATCCAGATAATCCGTCCGTCCCGACAACGAGCCTGCGTCTCAAAACCCGTAACTTCCGACTGCCGCTCCATCAACCGGATGAAATCAGCCCGGTGCTCAGGGTTGACATAGAGTTGTTGACCGAGATCCGTCACTGCTTGCATCAACTGCTCAACTGAAGTGTAGCTATACATCCGGGCAAGGGCAGGATTAGCACTGAGATAACCGCCCTGGGCTGTAGTCTGAAACATGCCCTCCATAGCGTTTTCAAAAATACTCCGGTACTTAGCCTCCGCATGGGTACGTTCTAGCTCTTTATGATGGTCGGCGGTGATGTCGCGGATCACGACAATTAGCTGGTCTTCAAGCAGCGGCAGCAGTCGTGCCTCAAAATTCCCTAGCGCACCCTGAACGAGCAGACTGTACTCGATCTTCACTAAGCTTCGGGTCTGGACGACTTGGGCGATCGCCTGCTCAAGTAATTGAGCCACCTCTACAGGCAAAACTTGATTTAATGGGCGGCCCAAGAATTGCTCTGGTGGGGTGTAAAGGCGGGCTTCAAGTCCCCCTTGGTAGCCCAGGATTGTACCATCGGTACTCAATCGAAAATAGAGATCAGGTAGAGATTCAAAAATCTTCTTAAGTTGAGCAGTGCTTTGGCGTAGAGCCGCCTCAGGATGTTCATGCCCAAAGAACCCACGGGTTGGTTGAGTCAAGGCTTGACAGACTGTGGGGACTAAATTTTCCGTAGAGGTCAAGTAATCAATCGCACCCGCCTTCATCACTGCTACCGCTTGCACCACGGAACCGGGTATGGCGAGTATAACCACGGGCCGCGTCGCCACCTGCAACACGGCTAGGGCGACTTGACCCTCGACCAACGCCACGTCCCAATCCTGGAGAAGGACAGAGGCGTCTGGTTGAATTTGATACTCAGGACAATAACCCGCCTGTTGGAACTGGGCCATCAAACCTGAGACTGTAGGTTCAACTAAACCGACTAGCAGGATGCGAAAGGAGTGAACCATGGTTCCTGACAGCGATAAGAGACCATAAGAAAAGGCGAGTTTGTAACTCGCCCCTCGCATCAATCATGATGCGTTATTTTTCGTCTTCGCGTCTCTTCATGTACTTATCAGGGTCTTCCCGAAAGAAGATGGCGAAGAAGAGGGTACCCAGGATCATCGCCAGGATAGCTACGTAAACAATGGTAGTGATGCCGCTTTCCATGTGAACCTCCTGTTGCCATTCCACCATACGTCAAAACTGCCTATTACTAGGCCTCGACGCGGGTACTCTTATCACCGACTTTCTTGAAGAACCCATACTCGAACTCTTCCTCTTCACGCATCGGGTCCATCCCAGTGAACACGTCGAGGAACAGGGTGCGTGACCCGTGCCAGATATGCCCAAAGAAGAACAATAGGGCAAAGACCCCGTGGGCTAAGGCGAACCAAGTACGCGGACTGGCTCGGAAAACCCCGTCGCTACGGGTACGGTCGAATTCAAACAACTCGCCACTCTGGGCACTCCGGGCGTAACGCTTGACAAGGGCGGGCTCGTCAAAGGTCTGACCATTGAGCTTACCCCCCAAGAAAGCCACCGTCACCCCGGTCTGCTCGAAGCTAAACTGGGCCTCCGAACGCTGGAAGGGGATGTCGGCACGGACAATACCCTGGGCATCCTTAAGGACCACTGGCTGGGTCTCAAATAAGGTGTTGAGACGGTCCACCTTAAGTTCACGGCCCTCAGCATCCTTGAAAACTGGATAGCCCAGCCACTCCGTCGCAATCCCGTCGCCACTATTCATCGGACCCGCGCGGAATAGACCGCCCTTGGCTGGGTTGTTGCCCACGTAATCGTAGAAGCGCAGGCGCGTCGAGACCTGTTCCGCTGCTTTCTCAGCCGACCAATCGAGACGAGTCGGGGCCTTGTTGACCAAGACCTCTTGCTCGTAGGCCGTCAAAGGGAGGACAGCGTTGGCCTGCGATGGGGTCAGGCCAGCCTCAATACCCCTCTGGACCCGGCTTGCGATTTCCTTGTTAAAAACCTTGTCATCCCACTGGTAGCGGGTGGGACCAAACAAATCTACCGGGGCTGTAGCGGTGCCGTACCACATCGTCCCCGCCACTACGAAAGCGGCAAAGAAGACCGCCGCAATTGAACTTGAGAGTACCGTCTCGATGTTACCCATGCGAAGCGAACGAAAGAGCCGCTCGGGGGGCCGCACCAAGATGTGAAAAATCCCGCCTAGGATACCGACAATACCTGCTGCAATATGGTGAGCCACAACGCCACCGGGATTGTAGGGGTCAAAGCCGTCTGGCCCCCAAGCAGGTGCCACAGGTTGGACGTGTCCCGTTAACCCCAGGGGGTCCGTCACCCACATCCCCGGACCAAACACCCCCGTCAGGTGAAAAGCCCCAAAGCCAAAGCACAATAAACCGGAAAGTAGAAGATGGATACCAAAAATCTTCGGTAGATCCAGTACCAAGTCGCCAGTACGCGGGTCCCGGAAGAGATCTAAGTCCCAGTTGACCCAGTGCCAGCAAGCCGCCAGGAATAACAGTCCCGATAAAACAATGTGGGCCGCTGCGATCCCCTCAAAGGACCAAAAACCAATATCCCCAAGCAAAGGATTACCAAAACCATCGGCACTGTAAGGACCGAAAACCGACCAACCAGACCAAGAGTTCACGACACCCAAACGGGTCATAAAAGGTAAAACGTACATCCCTTGTCGCCACATCGGGTTGAGGACGGCGTCGTTGGGGTTGTAACTCGCAACTTCATAGAGGGCCATTGAGCCAGCCCAACCCGCCACGAGGGCGGTGTGCATCAAGTGGACGGCAATCAAACGACCGGGGTCATTGACCACCACTGTGTGCACCCTGTACCAAGGTAGTCCCATGTCAAGAAATCCTCCGCCACGTCTGGAGCTTTATGACCATGGCGACCGCGCTTTCAGACGGGCTGCCATAGTATAAAGAAGTGTAACTAGATCTCATACATTGTGCAACCAAGTTAGGACGCTAATCCATATTTCCGTTTTCTTTACAAACCTTAATGGGTAACCCACAATTGAGATACGAATTCAACACAGGGCACATGGCGGCGATTATTTACCAGCGCGAAGGAATTCAAGTTGATGCACTCGAGGGCACGAACCTCCGGGAGGTTTCGATTGGGGCAAAAGTAGAGCTTTACAAGGCTCTAAACAAATTCCTGTGTTGTAACGGCAATGGAGACTGCGGGACCTGTGTAGTAGATGTAGTGGCGGGAGAAGACAACCTCTCCGACCGGACCCCAGCCGAGCAACGGATGCTTGCCCGCAAGCCCAAAACCTATCGTTTAGCCTGTCAAACTTTAATTAATGGCAACGCTACGATCCAGACCCGTCCCTAGTTAATTGCTGTCGTTAGGATTTGCCGACGTAGCTGACCACAGGCAGCGGCTTCGGCACTGCCTCTGGTTTGACGCACTGAGGCTTGGACACGGTAAGCTTCAAGGACTGCTAAGAAAGCTTGAACCCGTGGGGGCGTGGGCCGCTTGTAGTCTAGACCGGCGACCGGGTTGTAGGGGATGAGGTTGACGTGACACTGGAAGCCGCGCACCCGTTGGGCCAACTCGCGGGCATGAAAATCTTGGTCGTTCACATCCTTGAGCAGGGTGTATTCAAAGGTGAAACGACGGCTGGTCAACTCCATGTATTCCTTACACTCGGCTAGTAACTCATCCAGTGGGTAGTGCTGGGCACTGGGAATAAGTTGGAGCCTTAGATCTGGATTGGGCGCGTGCAGAGAGACTGCCAGTGTGGTTTGAAGTCGGTATTGGCCTAAAGCCCGAATCCGGCCCTTCACCCCAACCGTGGAAATCGTGATATTACGGGCACTGATCCCGATATCTTCGTTAATGCGCTCGACGCTAGTGTGGAGATTTTTTAGATTCAAGAGGGGTTCGCCCATGCCCATGAAGACGATGTGGCTCACCCGCCGTCCAAAGTCTGCTTGGACCGTCAAGACCTGATCCAAGATCTCGTGGATCTGCAAATTCCGGGCAAAACCAGACTTTCCGGTGGCACAAAATGTACAGGCCATTGGACAGCCGACTTGGGAGGACACACAGACCGTGAGCCGCTTTGCCGTGGGTATCCCGACGGTCTCGATATTCTCACCGTCCGCTAACCCGAGCAGATATTTCACGGTGCCGTCGGGACTGGGCGTACGTTGGAGGACCTGGGAGCGGCCCACTTTCACTTTAGCATTGGCCTCGCGCCAACGTTTAGAGAAAACCGTCACTTCGTCCAAAGATTGTAAATTGCGCGTGTAGAGCCACTGGTGTAGCTGTTTCGCCCGGTAAGGCGGTTCCCCCTGGGTGCTGAGCCAGTAGGAGAGTTCATCGTAGGATTGGCCCAAAAGCGGTGGCGTGGTACTCATCACTTAATTATAGAAACTGCTGGCTTTGAAAAAGTGACCATAACTGGATCATTGACCTTGAGCTTGAGTTGTTGGATCTGCCCCGCCCGTAGTTCAATTACTTGATCGGCGGGTACCGGACCCGTGACGGGATAACGGGGGCATTGCTCGGGTTGAGCGGTGGTGCAGGGCGGCGCGTTCGCAGTCAAATTCACAATCCGGCCCTGACGCACAAAGACCATATCCAGGGAAATAAGACAGTTACGCATCCAAAAACTGACAAAAGCGGGCGGGTCGAAGAGGAAAACCATGCCCCGGTCAGCCGGGAGGTCCTTGCGTCCCATCAGCCCGATCGCGCGCTGCCGGGGCGTGCGGGCCACTTCTAAACCAATTGTCTGATGGCCCAACTGGACCCTTGCTGTGATGGGTAGACTCTGGGTAACTATCGACTCGGCTTGGATAGGTAATGCGAGCAGTCCCAGGAGCAAAAGATGAAGCTTCACAAATTCTCCGCGTCCAGCTTTCAACCTAGCAAACTATCCCTCCGGATAGCTCCCCCGCTCACCCAGACAGGCTAAAGCCCCCTAGTAGTCTGGGGGGGTTGGTGGGGGGCAGAAGTGGTAAGGCTTGCGGGTCAAAAACCTAAAAAGCGCACTAAAGAGCATTGGAACGGCGGCGGCAACTCGGGACCGGGCTAGACGGACGGAGACCCCCCCGCTTTTGGCTTCATCCAGCCTTGTCCCAAGTCCGGCAAGGTGTGGCCCGGTCCCATGTCCATTTCTAGCCGGGCTGCTTCCGGTTGCAGATTGCACAACCGGGCGGCGTGTAATTGTACATCGTCGGTCAATCCCAGCCCTACCGTCTGGGTGTAAAGCTTGTCGTACTTGACAGACGTGCGGACCCCAGCCAGCCCCACAACAACGGGGGTAGGATATCCCCGCCCTGGGTTGAGATATCAGCCCGGACGGACCTTGTTAAGGCAACCTCTGGAAACTGCCAAGCAAGGTCCTGACGGGCGCGGTTAAGGATAGGCGACTATTTGTGATTCACACATAGTTTCCAGCGGTTAACCCCCAGTGGATTTAATTTTAACCGCACTAGTTCGCTTAAAAAGTTCAGATTGCCTGGGTCAAACCGGGAGGGCGCGGGGTGTTTTACCCGCTTGGAGATAGACGAGTAGGGCGTTGATGTCGGCGGGTGAGACCCCAGCCAGACGGCTGGCCTGACCCACGGTGAGAGGACGGGCTTGGCTTAGTTTCTCGCGGGATTCCTTGGAGAGAAAAGCGAGGCTACGGTAATCTAGGTCCACCGCCAAAGGTAAATCACCCTGTTGACTGGAACGGGCGATCTGCTGGGTTTGACGTTCGATATACCCGGCATATTTAAGAGCAATCTCAACGCCTTCATAGACCGCCCTGGGCAAGGATTCGACTAGACCCAACTGCTGCAACTGGGGATAGTGGACTCCCGGACGCCGGAGTAGATCCGCCAGCGTAATCGCCCGTTGGATCGGTTCCTTAGTCTGGGCCATGACCGCTTGACCCGCCTCCGAATGAGCCGTAATGCGGACTTGTTCCAAATGAAGCGTGTGGTGGACAATCTGGGCGTATTTGTGTTGAAAAAGTCCCCAGCGGCGGTCATCAATTAACCCCAGCTCGCGTCCAAGGGGAGTCAGGCGTTGGTCGGCATTGTCGGAGCGCAACAGCAAACGGTACTCAGAACGAGAGGTCAGCATCCGGTAGGGTTCGCGGACTTCTTTGGTAACCAAGTCATCAATCAAGGTCCCGAGATAACTCTCCTCACGTTTAAATGTCCACAGCGGTTGTCCCGCACAATACCGGGCACTGTTAATTCCTGCCACCAAACCCTGGGCAGCAGCTTCTTCATAGCCCGTGGTGCCATTGACCTGACCGGCACAAAACAACCCAGCCACCCGTTTGGTCATCAAAGTCGGATAGCACTGGGTCGCGGGGACATAATCGTATTCCACAGCGTAGGCCGGACGGACCATGACGCAATTTTCGAGTCCCGGCAACGTTCTAAGCATCTGGCGTTGGATATTCTCCGGCAGACTGGTGGAGAAACCCTGGATATAAAGTTCCGGGATTTCCCGGCCCTCGGGTTCAATAAAAATCTGATGACTTTCTTTATCGGCGAACCGCATGATTTTATCTTCGATACTCGGACAATAGCGCGGTCCTTTCGCATCAATATCCCCGCAATACATCGGAGACAGATGTAAATTCTCGCGGATGAGTTGATGAGTTGCTGCTGTCGTCCGAGTCAAATAACAGTTCTGCTGGGGCTGCTCCACCCAAGCGGTCGGGTCAAAGGAGAACCAGCGGGCTTCCTCATCAGGCGGTTGCGCCTCCATCACGCTGAAATCCACGGAACGGCGGTCCACCCGCGCCGGGGTCCCGGTCTTCAGCCGCCCCGTCTCAAACCCCAAGCCCCGCAACCGCTCCGATAAGCCCAAGGCCGGGAACTCCCCCGCCCGTCCCGCCGGGAGAGAAGTTCGACCAATCCAGATCTTGCCCTCTAGGAATGTCCCGGTGGTGAGAATAACCGCACGACAGGCAATCTCCACCCCGAAATAGGTGCTGACCCCGCTCACTTGGTCGTTGTTATCTAAACGCAAATCCGTGACCATACCCTGACGGAGGCTCAGGTTGGGAGTGTTTTCCACCAATTGTTTCGCAATATGACTGTATTCACGTTTGTCGGTCTGGGCCCGCAAGGCCCACACTGCCGGACCCCGCGAACGGTTGAGGACTCGTTTGTGCAAATAACAACGATCCGCTAGTTTGCCCATCACCCCACCGAGGGCATCTACCTCATGGACTAGCTGGGATTTTGCCGGACCCCCGACTGCTGGGTTACAGGGCTGCCATGCAATCATGTCCAAATTCATAGTCATCAGGAGCGTTTTGGCTCCCAATCGGGCAGCGGCAAGGGCGGCTTCGACCCCGCTATGGCCCGCGCCCACTACGACGACATCAAACGTATCCTCGACCATTTAATTGACCGCAGTTGCTTTTCCATTGTGGCATGGGCAAAAACCAAAGAAAGTGCCTACGTGGGGGAGAGCAAATTGCTAGAATTTCGTAAAGAAAAGAAAAAAAGAAGGGATGGCAAGAATGGAGCAATATCGTCGGTCCGTGACCATCCACGGGCGCGAGATTACCGTGAGTACAGGGTTATTGGCACAACAGGCGGGCGGAGCGGTGCTAGTCCAGGCGGGAGAGACGGCAGTGTTGGTGACTGCGACCATGAGCAAATCCCGGCGTGAGGGCATTGATTTCTTCCCCTTGTTAGTGGATTACGAGGAGCGGCAGTACGCGGCGGGGCGATTCCCAGGGAGTTATATGCGTCGTGAGGGCCGTGCGCCCGAGCGGGCAATCCTGGCGGCGCGACTGATTGACCGTTCCCTCCGGCCCCTCTTCCCGGATGGATTTCTCAACGATGTGCAGATTGTCACGATGGTCATGGCCTTGGATGAGAGCGTTCCCCCGGAGACCTTGGCTTTATTGGGGGCTTCCTTAGCGGTGATGTTGGCGCGGATTCCTTTCCATGGTCCGGTGGCAGCGGCGCGGGTCGGGCTGATGGGCGATGAGTTTATTATCAATCCCACTTATAAAGAAGCCGCTGATGGCGACTTGGACCTGATTGTGGCCGGAACCAGCCGGGGCGTGATCATGGTCGAGTGCGGAGCCAACCGTTTGGCGGAAGAGGACATCCTGGAAGGCATTGAGTATGGGATGGAAACCGTCTCGATGTTGCTTGACTTCCAGCGCGACTTCCTGAAGGACCTAGAGGTTACTACGCCTGAATTTGTGGCGGCGACCACGGATGTAGCTCTGGTTGATTTCATCAAAGCCAAGGCGGGTGAACAAGTGGCCCAAATCCTGGGGGAATTCCTGCCCAAGGGAGAACGGGACAATAAACTTGATGCCATCGAAGCCGAGGTGAAAGCACTCTTCAGTCAGTTACCTGCTGAGGACCCGTTGGCAGTGGCTTTGAAGACCAGCCCAGTCAAGTACGGCGACCTCTTTGAGGAACTGACCAAGAAGCTGATGCGTGAGCAGATCATCCGTCAGGGTAAGCGCGTGGACGGACGGGTAATGGACGAGATCCGGCCCATCAGTTGCGCGGCGGGGTTATTGCCCCGGGTCCATGGCACCGGGCTCTTTACCCGTGGCTCGACCCAAGTCCTGTCCATCACCACCCTCGGGACCGCCGGGGATGCCCAGATGATGGACGACCTCAACCCCGACCACGAAAAACGTTACCTACACCACTACAACTTCCCTGGCTTCTCCACGGGCGAGGTCAAGCCGCTCCGGGGGGTCTCCCGGCGCGAAGTGGGCCACGGGGCTTTGGCGGAACGGGCCTTGATCCCGGTCCTCCCCAGTAAAGAAGCTTTCCCCTACACGATCCGGGTCGTCTCGGAAGTGCTGTCCTCCAACGGTTCGACCTCCATGGGTTCGGTCTGCGGTTCAACGTTGTCGCTGATGGATGCGGGGGTACCGATTGCCGAGCCGATTTCGGGGGTGGCGATGGGCTTGATTAAAGAAGGTGAGGAAGTGCGGGTCCTGACCGATATTCAGGGGATTGAGGATTTCTTGGGGGACATGGACTTCAAAGTTGCGGGGAGCCGCGACGGGATTACGGCCCTCCAGATGGATATCAAGATTGAGGGGATTACCCTGGCGATCTTAGAAACCGCCCTCAGTCAGGCCAAAGTGGGCCGTCTTTTCATCCTAGAGAAGATGCTTGCTACCCTCGACCAGCCCCGCACCACGGTCTCGCCCTACGCACCGCGCCTGCTGACCATCAAAGTCCCTGTGGACATGATTGGGACAGTGATTGGTCCTGGTGGTAAGACGATCAAGCGGATCACCGAGGAGACCGGGGCCAAGATTGACATTGAGGACGATGGGACTGTGACTATCTCCGCGCCCCAATCCGAGAAAGCCAATATTGCCCTCAGGATGATTGAGGACTTGACGCGCACGATTGACGTGGGCGGGGTCTACTTGGGCAGTGTGAGCCGGGTCATCTCGCACTTAGGCGCATTTGTCCAGATCCTCCCCGGCAAAGAGGGCATGGTCCACATCTCCCAACTCGCAGACCGCCATGTCCGCAAGGTGGAAGAGGAAGTCAATGTCGGCGATGAGATCGTGGTGAAAGTGAAACAGGTAGACGGTAAGGGCCGCATCAACCTGACGCGCTTGGGTATTCATCCTGGTGACGCTCAGATTGCCCGTCGTTAAAACTGCTGGGGGGTATTTTACCCCCCGATTTTTTAGCTGAGAACTACCTTGTAACCTGCTGGCACTAGCAAATAGTTGACAGCGGGGATTGCTTATCCCGACGATGGAGCAACTAAATAGGGACAGTCATGGGCATTGGGCGCGTGGGATTGTTGGTGTGGGGGTGGTTGGGGAGTGCGGTTATGGCTCAGGACCTCACCTATACAATTGCGATGCCCGACCCGAAAAACCATTATTTTGATGTTACGGTCCAGGTGGCCCAGGCTCCAGCGCAACCTTTGCAGTGGGTTATACCCGTCTGGACCCCTGGTTCCTATCTGGTCCGTGAATTTGCTCGCCATGTCCAGGAAGTCCAAGCGGTGGACGGGCAGGGCCAAACCCTCACGGTGACTAAGCTCAATAAGAATACCTGGCAGGTTCCCGCGACCTCCACGGGGAACGTCACGCTCAAGTACCGAGTCTACGCCAACGAACTGACCGTCCGTACGAGCTATCTGGGTCCGGCCTACGGTTATTTCAACGGGGCCAACGTCTTCCCCTACCTAGAAGGCTTCCAGGACCGACCAATTACCTTGGTCGTGAAACCCGCACCCGGCTGGACTAAGACTGCCACGGGTCTCCCCTCGATTCCCGGTCAAAGTAATACGTTCCTAGCTTCTAATTACGATGTTTTAGTGGACTCGCCCACGGTGACGGGCGACTTTACAGAATATCCCTTCACCGTCAGAGGTATGCCCCATCGCCTCGTCCTAGTCGGTCCAAGTAACGCGGACCCGGCCCGCCTGACCCAGGACACCCAGCGACTCGTCACGGAGCAGGTAAATTTCTTTGGTAGTATCCCTTACACCAATTACACTTTTTTGCTGTTCAGTACCCCCACTGGGGGACTCGGCGGGCTCGAACACCTCAATTCCACGGCCTTGACTGTGGGGGCGGAGCGTTTCCGGCCCCAAAAAAGCTACCGGGAGGTGCTGGGGCTCATCAGTCACGAGTTCTTCCATCTCTGGAATGTCAAGCGCATCCGGCCGGCGGGGTTGGGTCCTTTCGACTACAGCCGCGAAGTCTATACGCCTAACCTCTGGATTGCTGAGGGGACGACCAGCTATTACGATGACCTATTTTTGCGGCGGGCGGGTCTGCTGACCACCGATGACTATTTGCAGAAACTAGCTGATGCCATCAAGTCCTATCGCCAAACGCCGGGACGCAACGTGCAGACGCTAGCCCAGTCTAGTTTTGACGCTTGGATCAAGTACTACCGACCCGACGAAAACTCGGTCAACTCCAGTATTTCCTACTACGACAAAGGTGCGTTGGTGAGCTTGATGTTGGATCTGGAGATCCGCCGCCTGACCCAGAACCGTCGCTCTCTTGATGATGTCCTACGCCTGATGAATGCCAATTTTGGACAACCGGGCCAGCTTGGTTACACCACGGCAGACTTTGAACGGGTCTGTCGTCAAGTTGCCGGGGCTGATCTGACGAGTTTCTTCCAAAAGACGGTCTACAGCACCAGCGAACTGGATCTAGAAGGAGCTTTAGCGGTGGCGGGTCTGGCTCTCAAAACTGAACTCAGTAAGGGTGAGGATGACCGTACCACTCCGCGTGCTTACCTAGGTCTCGAAGTTGGGAATAAAACCGGACCTGCGCTCGTCACCCGTGTTTTGAGTAATACGCCGGCTGCTCAAGCTGGTCTGAATGTTGGGGATGAATTGCTGGCCCTAGATAGTTTCAAAGTGGACGCAGCGAATTACCAGCAACGCCTCAACCCGTACTCTCCTAGCACCGTAATCCAACTCACCATCGTCCGCAACCAACAACTCCAGGTCCTCCCCATCACCCTCGGTAGCCAACCCAACGACCTCTACAAACTCGTCCGCCGCCCCCAAGTTACGCCTCAACAACGGGCGGTCTACACGTCTTGGCTGAAGGAGACCTGGGTGAAATAACGGCTAGCCCGGCCCAAATACCTAGACCCCAATATCCCCAACAGCCCACGAGGACAGAAACCTAAGGTTCCGACCTCGCGCTCCCGCCGACCCGCACGGCCCCACGTGCAACTAAAGCTCTCCACATGTGCGGGTGAGTAGTTTACCCGGTTCCCTTAGCCGATGAATTTTACTAAATTCGCCCACCCCATCAGCGACAACAAAGAGACTGCCTTGAGCCCCGTTGACATAGCCTAAGTTGTGGTGACTGAATTGCCCCGCCGTCAAGTCCCCTCGTATTTCGTCAGCCAGAACACCCAAACCGTATGGGCGACCAACCCTATGGCCCAGACTAGAGTTAACCAACCCCGCCAGGGCCACTGCACCCGCCAGAACTGTTCCAGAAATAGCAGCACCATATTTACACAGAGGAATAGTGCGACATGGACCGCGTAGTTAATCCGGTCGCGGAGTAGCTGGTATTCGGGGTTGTTCGGGTCCGGTGGACTAGAGAGACGGGGCGGCATGGCAGTCCTCAAGGTAAGGTCCAGTTCACACAGAATATCAAACAAAACTACTGCGGATGGAGGCCGGGGATTCGACTTTGGCGAGCTTCTCGTAGAGTTCTCGTTCGCTGTCGCTGGGACGGGCGGGGACTTCGATGTGGACTTTCACTAGTTGGTCGCCCCGGCCTGTGCCCTTGAGCCGTTTGAGGCCCTTGCCCGTTAACCGGAGGGTCCGTCCGCTTGTGGTCCCTTTGGGAATATTGAGCCGGACTTTACCCTCTAGGGTCGGCACCTCCACCTGGGCACCCAAGACTGCCTCAGCCGGGGTGAGGGGAAGTTCCAGCAACAGGTCATCGCCCTCCACCGTATAAAAAGGATGGGCCGCCAGTTTCACCGTCAAGAGTAAATCCCCCGCTGCCCCGCCTGCCCCTTCACGGCCTTCACCGCTCACACGGATTTTAGAACCCGCCTGTACTCCCGCCGGGAAATTGACCTCAATCACCTTCCCGGCACTGGTCCGGTACCGTTTATGGGTTCCTTGGAAAGCCTCCTCCAGGGTCAACTCCGCACTCATTTCCACGCTTTCACCCCGGTTGGGTGTAGGGCGATTGCTCCCGCTACCCTCGCGTCGATTGCCCAACAAAAAATCAATAAACTCCTCAAAGTTACCGAAATTAGAGAAGTTAAAGTCCTCAGCCCCCGGCATCCCGCCCCCAAAACCACCGGGCGCGGGTGGGCTGGCGGTACGCCCGCCGCTCTGCTGTTGCCAACGACCGTAGAGGTCATATTGACGACGTTTGTCGGCATCCGACAGGATCTCATAGGCTTCATTGACCTCTTTGAAGCGTTCTTCAGCCTTTTTGTTGCCAGGATTGAGGTCTGGATGGAGTTGGCGGGCGAGTTTGCGGTAGGCTGTCTTGATTTCCTGTTCGTTTGCTGTCTGTGATACGTCCAGGATGCGGTAATAGTCGCGGTAAGCCATCGGTGCGGTAGGTCAAGCCAGAATATTTCTATTGTACGCAACAATGCTGAGCGAGTTTCTGTCCCCTACCCTGCCTGCTCCACCGTAAAAGTCACTTCCTGCCCGTAGGAGAGTTCGAGCGTGTGTCCATCGGGATCGGCGAGGAAGGCCCAATAGCCGATGGGTGCTCCAGCATCAGCGGGACCATCGCGTAGACAACCCTCGGCCCGGGCTTGGGCACAGAGGCGGTCTACCTCTTCACGGGTGGCACAGGCGACCCCCAGATGGGCTGAGGGTAAGAGCGGATGCGTGACTTGGGCTTTTTTGATCAGCACAATTACAAAGGGCCTAGTCTGGTCCGTAATCCAGGCCACTTCACCCTCGTCATCTTGGCGGCGGTGGACGACTTTCATCCCTGCATACCGCCCATAGAAATCAAGACTGCTATCTAGGTCACGGACGGGCAAGGCCACATGGGTCAACCCTAGATCACTCATGGGTGGCTTCCTAACAACAGTCCTAATTATGCAAGCGGTAGGGGGACTTGACTTCCTTCTGGGGGCTAATTGCGCCGGGGACCCAGCCCGGTGGCACAGCGGTGGATGATGCGGAAACGGCCTTGGGGCTGACTGTAATAGATGAACGGACCTTGGTCAGTAATGAAAACCTCAGGGTCCATACGGACCATCGGCTCGGGGCTACTGACTTGCCGATAGAAGTTCACAGTCGGGTCAATCGGTGCGATCCAGACATCGGTCTCCGAACGATCCGAGGTCATCGTCTCCAGACCCACCATCGTGAAAATAAAGGAGTAGCCATTGAAGACAAAGGGTTCCGGCGAAAGGATAAAAGGCCGGGGTGAAGGGGGTTTGATGACCTTGATGCGAGTCCAGACCCCGCCGATATTGCGATAAATCCCGATGAATGTGCCGCTGGTGGTGGCATTGAAGACCAGTTCGTTGTTGAACTCGGGGGCACGCCACATGAAGGGGTTATTTTTTTCGCCGGGATCGAAGGTGAGTTGGGTCATCACCCCGGTGTCCACGTCGTAGGTAGCAACTTGACGGACTTCATTCACGGTAATAGTCAAGATAATGGAGCGTTGGCCCTCGACCCAGCGACCAGCAATTGCGGTGGAATCGGGGACAATTCCACCGACAGTCGAGTTGTCAAGTTCCATCCAGGCCATGAACTTACGCTTGTCTGTGGGCGGACCGAGGAAGTACTTGATGAGGGGCGCGGGGTCGTTGGGATTGAGGCTACCAATCGGCGCGTTACCGTTGAGGCCCCCCGGCTGGATTGTGGGTACCCAGATATTGCCTTGCTTAGTAGCGCGGGCCAACTGGAACTGAGTGCGGGTCTCATCGGTGAACTTGGTGTAGACGATATCGGCACCGTTGGGACCATAGACCCATTCCGGGCCGTTCCCAGTGGCGGCAATCCCGGCGGCGAGGGTATCCACGAGTTCAGCTTTACCGTCGCGGGGGTACATATTGCCGGAGACCGGGCTGAGGTTCCCCACCCAGATATTACCGTCCTTGTCCTGCCAGACGAAACGGTTGCCTAGCTGCTCGAACTCGAAATCCTGAATTTTGGCACGGGGATCAGCAATAACTTGGTCATCTACTTCAAAGTCTGGACCGGGTTCTTGGGCATGGCTTGGAGCTAACAGGGATGCAGTAGAGGCAAGCAGAAGCGCACGACGAGAGAAGAGCATGGGTTGACCCGCAGCATGAGGAGGACCGGCCCCAATATATCCATAAAGTGGCGGCAGAGGCATAAAGCTTACATTAATTGTTGCCGAGTTTTAGCCAGTGTATAAATCCCCGAGGACTAGAGCCCGCGCTCCCGTCACGGCGGGCAGATTTCCCGGTAGATTCACTAAACGTAAATAGCCCAGCACCGCAAAGGCAACCGCTTCTTTGTAGTCGGGATCAACCCCGAGTTCCTGAGTACTGAGGACCCTGACGGTGGGTAAGAGTTTCTGGAGCCGCTGCCAGAGGTAATGATTGTGGACCCCGCCGCCACAGAGCCAGAGCGTGTCGGGCAGACTGGGTAGGTGAGTCTGGTAGCTATCGCTGATACTCCGGCAGGTAAATTCACCAAAAGTCGCCAGTAGATCCGCTGTGTCTAAGGGAAAACGAGCTAGCCAGTCCTTGAGGTAGGTCAGGCCATAGGCTTCGCGGCCCGTGGACTTAGGCGGTGATTGCCGGAGGTAGGGGTCTTGGAGCAAAGCGGCGAGTAAGGGCGGATGGATCGTCCCTTGGCAAGCCGTCAGACCGCCAACATCATAGGTTTGCCCACCCCCCTGCAACTGCACAATCCGGTCAAGGAGCATATTCCCCGGTCCAGTGTCAAAGGCAAGTACATCCGCCAGTAACGCCCCTTTGGGCAAATAAGTCAGATTGGCAATCCCGCCGATATTCTGGATGCAACGGCTCTCCTCAGGATGGCGAAACAATACCCAGTCCACCAATGGGACCAACGGTGCCCCCTGCCCCCCCCAAGCTAAGTCCCGCGCCCGAAAATTACTGACCGTGGAAATGCCCGTCACCGCCTGGATTACGGCCCCATCCCCCAACTGCACACTGAAACCTCGTTGTTGCGTAGGCGGCTGGTGGGCCACAGTCTGACCATGGGAACCAATTACGGCAATCTCTTCCGCTCGATAGCCCGCGATGAGGTCCCGCGCCGCGTTCCCGAAGACCTCACCCACATCCCGGTGCAAGGCCCCAAATTCCAATGCACTCAAACTCTCCCCCTCTCCTACGGCTAGGAGCCGCTCCCGGAGGCGGGCCGGGTAGGGGTAGGTGTGGGTTTTCAGGGTGGTCACCGTCAGGTCGTAGCCCGTACCCGTGAGTTGGATCAAGGCAGCATCCAAGCCATCCACTGAGGTCCCACTGATAAGTCCTACGGCGCGGATGGTCACTGTGCGAGTAGGGATTCGATAGCCTGACGGAGTTGAGGGGTCTCGGGAGGGATAGCAGAACCATAGGACCGCAGGACTTCGCCCTGTTTATTGAGCAAGAACTTATGAAAGTTCCACTGCACTTGGTCCGCTCCTAAAAAGCGGTAGATATCCGTGGGTTGTCCCTTGATCTGCACCTTCCCAAAGAGCGGAAAATCTACTTGATAGCGCGTGGCGCAAAAGGTCTGGATCTCAGCCTCAGTCCCCGGCTCTTGACCACCGAAATCGTTGCAGGGAAAACCTAGGACGACAAAACCCAAGTCTTTATACTCGTTATAAAGTTGCTGGAGGCCCCGGTAATGGTTGGTGTAACCACAATAAGAGGCCACATTGACCACCAAAGCCACCTGTCCGACGTATTGACTCAAGGCTACCGGCTCACCGGCTAGGCCCTTGACCGTAAACGAATAAAACGTGCTCATCCTGCTCGCTCCCAGCTTTGCTTTCTGATAATAAACCAGATCCTCAACCGGACTTGCATGAGGTGTGCGGGGTATCGTAGGGGCTAAGCCGAGGAAGCGTATTGTCAGTAAGAAGAGGGGGGACATCGATCGCTGTAGTCAGTCTATGCGTTACTCTGGTTTGGACTTTAGACTTCTGATGTGTTTTCGGTGTAATTTCAATGAACCCTCACGGATGCCTAAGCTGAAAGTAGCGAGCAACCATGTTAAATTCGTGAGACTGTTCATAGGAACGATATGAGATGCGAGTCGGAGCGATGGGGAGAGGGGACGGATGTACCTTAACCCCTACTACTTCTACAGTCTGGCCTTTGGTCTAGTCCTCGTTCTCTACAACTTGGGTTGGGCGAGTATCTACCCAGTACTCTCTGTGGAGTTGGTTTCATTTTTACTGATTACGTTTTTAGTGTCGGCCCTTTTGGGCTACATCGTCTCGACCCATCGCCATCTCAAGTATGTACAACTGCCCAAAGATCCCCGCATAGGACTAATGGTAATTCTCATTTACTTTGTTTCGTTGGTTGATGTTATTGCCGCCCGTATTCCTCCGCCTTTGTTTCAGTCGCTTCTACTTATCACAGAAGACAGCAAGGAGTTTATCAATAATTATGGAATACCTCTCGTCCATCCCGTGCTATTATGCCTGACTGTTCTGTTCTGTATCTACACCTTCCATTTGTTTCTATCCCAGCGGCGTAAACGTTATCTGTTGTATTGCGGATTGCTTTATCTTCCCCTGATTATTTTTTTCTCAAGGGGGACGATTGCCATTGGCTTTATTTCTTCATTGTTTATATACTTTTTTCATCTAAAGAGTTTATCTTGGCGCACAATTTCGGGAGCGACCGTAGCCGTTTTGGGAGCAGCGTATGTATTTGGTCTGTCAGGGAACCTACGGACAGGGGATGACAATTTTTTACTCGATGTTACGGGTGCTACCCCAGCCTTTACTGAGTCACTGATTCCCAAGGAATATTACTGGAGCTATATTTATATCACTTCACCCATGGCAAATTTTCAACTCAATGCCCGTCGTAGTGAGACCGTGGGCATCCGTGATTTTGGCGTGGCTTTAGCAACAAGCACCGTGATCCCGCTCTTTGTTGGTAAATATATTATTCGTGCCCTCAACCCCAAAATTCCCCAGCCTCGACTCATTACCTCAGCCCTAACTACAGGGACTACCTATGTCGTGCCCTATATCTTCTTGGATTGGCTCGGGCCGGGGTTGATGTTTATTTACTTGATGGCTTTCTTGGGTTTCTTCTTAAAATTTTTTAGGCCGGATAATCCGTTTTATGTATCGGGGTTAGCATTGTTGAACACGGTTGTTTTATTGAGTATTTTCGATAATATGGTTTCCTTCACCGGGACAGTGGTACCCTTGATCATGGCTTGGGCCCTGGGTGGCATCTACCAAAACCTACGCCCACGGTGGTGAGATGGGTAAAGTTTCTGTGTGCATGGCGGTCTACAACGGCAGTCGTTATCTCCAGCCTCAAATGCACTCGATTTTGGTCCAACTCGGACCTCAAGACGAAGTGGTGGTGGTGGATGACGGTTCACGGGACGATTCGCTTACAATCTTGCGGGATTTTCAAGACCCCAGGATTCGTATTCTGAAAAATTCCCAGAATCGGGGTGTGGTCCGTACGTTTGAGCGGGCACTCCAGGAGGCGACCGGAGAGATTATTTTTTTGGCGGACCAAGACGATGTATGGCTGCCGGAGCGAGTGAAGCGGATGACAGCGGCCTTGGTGCGTCCAGGTTGTTTGGCAGTGGTCTGTGATGCCACGGTCATCAACGCTGAGGAACAGGTGTTGTACCCATCTTTTTTTCAGTTTCGGCAGAGTGGCCCCGGCGTCATCCGTAATCTAATTAAAAATACCTATTTGGGCTGTTGTATGGCGATTACGGCCCGCGCTAAACCCTATTATCTACCCTTCCCGGATTACATCCCGATGCACGATGAGTGGCTGGGGCTAGTCTGTCAGGTCGTGGGGGAGGTCGTCTTTTTGCCTGAACCTCTGACCCTGTACCGCCGTCATAACAATAATGTCACCTTGCTCAAGAGCAGTCCACCGCTGCGGGTTCTTGCTAAACGGTTTACCTGGCTACGTATGATAATTGAGGCTTTTCAACGCAAGCAAGCCCGGAGCTAATGCACATCCTGTTACTTTTTCCGGTGTTTTGGCCCGATGAATTGGGAGGGTGCGCGCTCTATAGCGATTTGGCTCGTTATCTCAAGGAACGGGGCCACCGCGTGACAGTCGTGACTTCTTTTCCTTTTTATCCGCGCTGGCAGTACTACCCCCAGGACCGGGGAGTGGCTTACCGGGTCGAGGATTGGGAAGGTATCACAATCCATCGCGTCCGTATGTACATCCCTCAGCAGCCGTCTGGGGTGAAACGTATTTTGTCGGACCTATCCTTTTTATTCAACATTGGTAGGACGATTCCCTGGACTGAACTTAGACCGACGGTAGCATTGACGGCCTATCCCACTCTGGGGACCTGTCTCGCCTTTCGACTCTGGTTGGGACACACGCCCCGGATGTTGATGATTCAAGACTTTGTAGTAGATGCGGCATTGGAGTTAGGGATGCTCAAAGTCCCCCTATTAGCCCAAATCCTGCCCCTCGTCGAGCGGTGGGCCTTAGGTCATTTTAACGCGGTCAGCAGCATCTCTCCCCAGATGGTCACGCGGGCCAAACAAAAAGTTCCTTCTCCCTGCCCGGTTCTGGAGCTTCCTAACTGGATTCACGCTTCTTTACAGATGGGAATTGACCGTTACCGCGACCAAGTCGTGCGGCAGTGGCAAACCCAGACGATTACCTACTCGGGGAACCTGGGCGTCAAGCAGGGCTTGGGGGATTTCCTGGAGATTTTTCGGGACCACCACCAGGGCTGGACCCTGATTATTCGAGGAGAGGGCGCGGCGAAGCGCGACTTGGCGCAGTGGTTCCAACCCGGCCCACGGGTCCAACTGGCGGACTTATTGGAAGAAGATGCCTACTGTCAATCGCTGTTAGAGATGCCCCTGATGCTCATTACCCAAAAAGCTGGGTCTGGAGCCTCATTTCTACCCAGTAAATTACTCTCGGCCTTGGTCGCTGGAGTACCCGTTCTCGCTTTTTGTGAATTAGGTACGCCCTTGGCCCAAGAGATTATCGCCGGGGGTTACGGCTGGGTCGTCTCTGACCAAAAGGGCTTAGCCCATGTCCTCAAAACAATCACGATTGCCGACCTACAACAAAAATCGGTTCACGCTCGCTTGCGTGCCGAGCAGTACAGCCGTGAACGCATCCTCAGTCAGTACGAGAAAGTTCTGACTAAGTTGGCCCAAAAGTCGATGTGAAGCAGGAACTGATACATTTTTTGCTACAATACACCACACTCACATAGGAAATTATTATACATGTCCTTCAACCTGGAGCAATTGCGTATCCTTCAGGCGATTGTGGAGCAGGGCAGTTTCAAGCGGGCCGCTGAGATAATGTATATCTCGCAACCCGCCGTGAGTCTACAAATCCAGAACTTGGAACGTACCTTGGGAGTGCCTATTTTTAACCGGGCGGGCCGCAAAGCCGAGTTGACCCAGGCGGGGAAGTTACTCCTGGACTATGCTCAACGGCTGCTGACCCTAGCAGAAGAAGCACGGCGGGCGATTGAAGATTTGGACCGTTTACATGGCGGGAGCTTGACCATCGGGGCTTCTCAAACCACGGGCACCTACTTGATGCCGCGTCTGATTGGCTTGTTTCGTGCCCAATTCCCGCAAGTAACGGTGCAGCTACACGTCCTTTCAACGCGGCGTACGGCCTTTGGGGTGGCAGAAGGCCGCTTTGATCTGGGGATCGTGGGCGGCGAGGTACCCGATGAACTGGAGGAACGGTTAGAGGTAGTCCCCTTTGCCGAGGATGCCTTAGCCTTGGTGGTCTCGGCGGACCATGAACTTAACAACCGTGCCCAAGTGACTAAAGAAGACCTCTATGGTCTTAAGTTTATTGCCCTCGATCCAGGTTCGACCACCCGCAAAGTCGTGGATGAGGTTTTGAAACAGGCTGGGGTAGATACCCAGGTGTTGCAGATTGAGATGGAGTTGAGTTCAATTGAGGCGATTAAAACAGCGGTCCAGGCGGGGTTGGGCGTGGCTTTCGTTTCAACTACAGCGATTGACAAAGAATTACAGCTAGGGATTTTGCGTAAAGTGGTAGTCCAGGGTTTAGCGATGCGGCGTAGTATCACTTTACTGGTGGACCCCAATCGCTACTTACCCCGTGCGGCCCAGATTTTTCGTAAAGATATCCTACCCCATGCCGATGAATTCGGTTCGATTACGCTCAAGAAACCGGATCGGGAGATGGAATGATGGACTGGAACAAGAGGAGTTGCCCATGAAGGCTTTTATTCTTGCTGCTGGGAAGGGTACCCGCCTGCGGCCTTTCACTGATGAGATTCCCAAGCCCTTAATTCCGGTGATGAACCAGCCCGTGATGGCGAGTGTCCTGGCGTTATGTGCCGTTCATGGAATCGAGCAAGCCGTGGTGAATTTGCACTATCGCGGCGCACAGATTGAACAATATTTTGGGGCGGGTACGGCGGTCCCCCTCCAGTATTCTTGGGAAGAACAGTTGTTGGGTACAGCTGGGGGAGTGCGTCGTCAAGCGGATTTTTTGAGCCAGGGAACTTTTGTGGTCCTTTCGGGCGACCTCGTGACCAATCTAGACTTGACGCGGTTAATTGAATTTCACCGCGAGCGCGGCGCCATGGCGACGATGGCCCTCAAAGAAGTGGGCGACCCGGCCCGGTTCGGGGTTGTCGTGCAGGACGCACTAGGCCGGGTGCAGTCTTTCCAGGAGAAGCCAGCGCGGGAGCAGGCGAAATCTCGACTCGTCAACACCGGGATCTACGTGCTAGAGCCGGAGGTCTTCAATTTGATTCCGGCGGGTAACTTCTTTGATTTCGGCAAAGACCTGTTCCCTCTAATGCTGGCGCGGCACCTACCCCTCTATGCTTTGGAGACCGGGGCCTACTGGTCGGATGCGGGGACTTTAGCCCAGTACCTCTACACCCATTGGGACTTGTTGACACAACCCAGCCATTTCCCGCGTCAAGGAGCGGACACCATTATTGAACCGGGCGCGATTATCTCCAGCAACGCTCTGATTGGGAAGAACTGCTATGTCCAGAGCGGCGCACAGGTGTTGGGCTACAGTTGCATTGGCGACGGGACGGTCATCCAAGCGGGGAGTCGGGTGCTCGATAGCGTAGTCTGGGCCATGGAGAGCCTAGGCCGTGAAGGGGTAACGATTGCCGGAGAGTTGGTGCGGACGATCCAGGGGGGCAGTCATCACGTGCATCTAGGAAACCTTCATGCCTAAAACTGAATTTCTCAAGCGACTCAAGAAATTGATGGAGAGCCACCGGGAACGCTTCGGCTACCCCTACTTACCCCTATCTCTGGTCCGTGAACAGTTGGGACTGACCGCCCCGGAACTCACTAAATTACTCACCCAATGTCTGGGTGAAGCGACAATTACCATGACCGCCGTAGATGAAAAAGTCCTCTCTCAACTACCTGCTGCCATCGAAGTCCATCGGGTAGCTGACCAGTCTTTTGTCAGTGTGGCCCTAGCTCAGTAGAGGATGTTGAAAGTCATCTATACCGCCCAGCACAGCATTACCTTGACCCGTCTAAATAAGGCCGTCGAAAAAGTGGTGGCCCAGCGGGCTGTCCTCGCCGTACGCCTAGGCCAACCCCTCTAGATCCAACCGGGCACCGCGCCCTGCTGCTTCCCCAGGCCCTCGCTGGGGTAAAAAGTCTCGACTTGCCCATGGGTCAAGCCGACGATGAATTCATAGAAGTCTTGCTCACGGGCCTCTGGTTGACCCAGGACTCAGGGGCCCAGGAGGGCGTATTTCTGACGGTGCTACCGGGGGCAGTGGGAGCCCTGCTCGTTGCCTTGTGGCAAACCGCACAACTGCTCGCTGCCCAGCGTTCCTAGGCTGCCGTGGTCTGCTAGGCTGTGAGACGGAGTCTTGCCGAGACCGATGGTCCCCTTGCGTGCCTTGATGGGTCCCCCCCAGGGCGTTTTTAGCCCCACCCTCGCGCTTTTTTTGGCGGTGATTGTCCTGTTCATGCTGGGGTTAGTGGGGAGTTTGGGTTGGGGTTGGCCTCTGTGGGTGCCCTTTTTATTGAATACCGGGGGCGTGTTTGCCCTAGCGGTGGTCCTCCATGACAGTTCCCATGGCACAGCCCACCGGACCCCCTGGCTCAATCGGCTCCTGGGTCATCTAGCGGCGGTCCTCCAGGGCTTCACCTATCCAGTTTTTCTGCGTGTTCATGCGGAACACCATGCCCATGTCAACCATCCCACTAAGGACCCGGACCATTTTGTGTCTACGGGTGGACCGCTCTGGCTAATCCCGGTTCGGTTTGAGTGGCATGAGGTGTTTTTCTTTAAGCATCGGCTCTGGCGCGGACATGACCTGTGGGGCTGGGTTGCTGACCGGAGTGCCCAGGTCGGGCTGTTGTGGGTGTGCTGGCAGTTGGGACCGGAGTATTTCGGGTACTGCATGAATCTATGGATTACCCCGGCGGGGGTGGCGGGGTTACTGGTCGGGATTATTTTCGATTATTTACCCCACCGTCCTTTTATTAGTCAGGACCGTTGGACCAATACCCGTGTGTATCCCAGTCGTTGGCTCAATTGGCTGGTTTTCGGACAGAATTACCACTTGGCTCACCATCTCTGGCCTAACATTCCCTGGTACCACTATGAACGGGCGTACTGGAGTCAGCAGGAACTTTTAATGGCTAAGGGTGCGGTTCATGGCTTGGATTTAAATTGGCAGAGCTTTACCTACGATGCCCTGATTGGGTTACACCCGCCCAGCCATGCCCCTTGAACCCTTCCATCTTGAAGTTTGGTTAGCAGAACATCCGGCTCGTTGGGATTTCAGCACGACGGGGATGGGGGCTTGTACTGGGGAGCAGTTGGGCTTGACGCTAGACCTTACGCATTTGAATTTAGGTTACGGCGAATTGAGCGGGAGTTTAGCGTTACGGACGGTCTTGGCCCAGCGTTATCCTATCCCTGACCCAGACCGAATTCTCGTCACCCAGGGCGCAATTGAAGCCAATCTGCTGGTGATGACTGCTCTTCTCCAAGCAGGAGACCAAGTTGTAACCTTCACGCCCGGCTACCAACAGTTCAGTGCGTGGCCCCGGTTTTTGGGGTGCGGGGTACAGCTATGGCCCCTCAGCAATACCGAGATGTTTGGCGAAGGAGAACTCGCGCCAGATTTGGATTTTTTATCAAAAGGACGCACGCCCCGACTCTTGATCTTGAATCATCCCCACAACCCCACGGGGAAGCGGTTTGACTGGACGTGGCTCCAAGCGGTCTTAACTTGGGCGGACCGTGAGGGCTGTTGGGTCTTGGTGGATGAGGTTTACCGCGACTTGCAACCCGGTGGTCCCGCCCGTCAGCCTTCCGTTGCAACTTTGGGCGGCAAACGGGTGGTCGTCACTGACAGTTTTGCCAAGTCTCTGGGACTACCGGGGTTACGAATTGGTTGGGTTTCAGGACCCCCTGACCTGTTGCAGCGATGTCGCCGGATTAAAGATTACCTGACCATTAGTCCGGCACAACCCAGTCAGGCCCTAGCTCTCCAGGTATTAGGCCGTTGGGAACAACTGTGGCCCTGCCGTTACCAGGATTACCAACAGGCTCGCCAGCAAGCCTCAGCTCTATTACCCCGCATCCCGCAACGCCAAGGCGGGGCGATGGCCTGGGTCCGGTGCGCTACCCCGGCTACAACCTGTAAACAGCTATGGCAGCAGGGATTCGTCGTCGTGCCAGGGACCTGTTTTGGCAATTACCCCGCTCTACGGATTGGTTTGGGTAACCTGGACCGACCTAATTGGGTGCAAGCTCTCGGGGCCGTAGTACAGAGTTTAAACAAATCTTGACTCAATTTAAAAGACTCTGTATACTTGTTATTTGCTGCTTAATTCTGCAAGAGCGTTACTATGAAGGTTCGTTCATCGGTCAAGTGCATTTGCGAAAAATGCCGGGTCATCCGCCGCAAGGGCCGGGTCCTCGTGATCTGCTCGAATGCCAAGCACAAGCAACGTCAGGGTTGATTTTGAGGGTCGTTGATGGCACGTATGGCTGGTGTTGATATCCCACGCGAGAAACGCATTGAAATCTCGCTGACCTACATCTACGGGATCGGGCTCGCCCGGTCTCAAGAACTCCTGGCTAACGCTGGGATTGACCCGAGTATTCGTACTCGTAACCTTACCGAGACCCAGGTCAAGACTCTACGCGAGGCCCTCGAAGCCTACACCGTAGAGGGTGACCTGCGCCGCGTCGAGGGGATGAACATCAAACGCCTGATGGACATCGGGTGTCTGCGGGGCCGTCGTCACCGCCTCGGCCTCCCGGTGCGTGGTCAACGGACTAAGACCAATGCCCGCACCCGGCGCGGCACCACCCGGCGTACCGTGGCTGGCAAGAAGAAACCCGCAGCGAAGAAGTAACCAACCATGGCTCAACCATCTGCCAATAAAGGCAAGAAAAAAGTCAAACGCAACGTCCCCAACGGCATTGCTTACATCCAATCCACCTTCAATAACACCATCGTCACGGTGGCGGACTCCCAGGGCGGCGTCATTGCCTGGGCCTCGGCGGGTTCGAGTGGGTTTAAGGGAGCCAAAAAAGGTACTCCTTTTGCCGCTCAACAGGCCGCTGAAGTGGTTGCTCGCCGCGCTACCGAGAACGGTATGCGCCAGATTGAAGTGTTGGTCACAGGTCCGGGAGCAGGGCGCGAAACCGCGATCCGTGCCCTCCAGTCCTCTGGCCTTGAAATTACCCTGATTCGAGATGTGACTCCCATTCCCCACAATGGTGTCCGTCCGCCCAAGCGTCGTCGCGTCTAACTACAGGCCCCAACCATGTCGCGTTACACAGGTCCCCGTTGTAAACTTTGCCGTACCTCTGGCCTCAAGCTCTACTTGAAAGGTACCCGCTGTACTTCGCCCAAATGTGCGATTGAGAAGCGTAACTTCCGCCCTGGTCAGCACGGACAGAACCGCATCAAGCTCAGTGAGTACGCCATCCGACTCAAAGAGAAACAAAAAGCCCGTTGGAGCTACGGGATGACCGAGAAGCAGTTCCGGCGCACCTTTGCCGATGCGGGTCGGACCAAGGGTAACACCGGGGCCACCTTCATGCAGTTACTTGAACGTCGGCTCGATAACGTGGTCTACCGCATGGGCTTCGCCCTCTCGCGTCAACAGGCCCGTCAGTGGGTCAACCATGGTCACTTTGCCGTAAATGGACAGCGTGTAACCATCCCGAGCTACCGCGTCAGAACTGGGGACATGGTGACGGCGATGCCCGCTTCCAAAGAATTCCTATTGACAAACCTGGAAGTGGTCAGTAATCCGACCGCACCCAAGTGGTTGCTAGCTGACCGGGCGACCATCCAAGGCAGTATGGTTGGCTTACCGGAGCGAGAAGACATTGATACACCCGTTCAGGAATTGCTGATTGTTGAGTTCTATTCGCGCTAGGGATAGCGGTGGTTTCTCTAGGAGGCAGAATGGCAGCGTACACGATTGAATGTGTGGAATCTCGGGCGGAAAAAGATTGGACTCAGTACGGACGGTTTGTAATGGAACCGTTGGACCGGGGCCAGGGAACGACCCTAGGCAATGCCCTACGCCGGGTTCTACTGTCTAACCTGGAAGGCTCTTCGGTCACGGCGGTGCGGATTACAGGGGTCAACCATGAATTTGCCACCCTGCCCGGTGTACGCGAAGACGTACTCGATATCCTGCTCAACATGAAAGAGTTGGTGGTCCGCAGTTACACCAGTGATCTGCAGGTCGGGCGTTTAGCGATTACGGGTCCAAAGATTGTGACAGCGGCGGATCTGGAATTGCCCTCGGAACTCGAGGTCGTTAATCCCTACCATCCGATTGCCCATCTCTCGGACGGGGCCCAACTGGAGATGGAATTCCAGATTGAGCGTGGTAAGGGCTACCGGGCAGTGGACCGCACCAACAATGCTGATACAGTCTCAGTGGATTATCTGGCCTTAGATGCAGTCTTCATGCCCGTGCGGAAGGTGAATTACACCGTGGATGCCGCTTTGGTTGGTGAGACCCTAGACAAGGACCGTCTGACTCTAGAAATTTGGACTAATGGTTCGATTACCCCCCAGGAATCCCTTTCTCAGGCGGCCCGGATCTTGGTGGACCTCCTGAAGCCTCTCCAGGAAATCACCTTCGAGGCGATGGTCGAGACCAGTAAACCGACCCAGGACAAAACCGCCCAGATTGCCATTGAAGAATTGCAACTCTCGGTTCGTGCCTATAACTGCCTCAAACGCGCCCAAATCAACTATGTGGCGGACCTGTTGCAATTTACTGAAGAGGACCTCTTAGAGATTAAGAACTTCGGTCAGAAGTCCGCCGAAGAAGTTATTGAAGCCCTGCACGATAAATTGGGGATGACCCTCCCCAAAGAACGTCCTGTCCGCTCCTAGCCCCGTGAGGATTATCCCGTGAGACATCGCCGCGCTGTAAAACGCTTAGGCCGCCCCGCCGACCAACGCAAAGCCCTGTTGCGGGCCTTAACCACCCAACTTCTGACCTACGGACGCATCACCACTACCCTGACCAAGGCCAAGGTTTTGCGTTCGGAAGTAGAGCACATGATCACCCTGGCGAAAGCTGGGACCCTCGCTGCCCGCCGTCAAGTCGCGGGCTACGTCTACGATGATGCCGTGACCAAGGGTCTTTTCGATGCAGTGCAGGGCCGCTACGGGAATCGCTCGGGGGGCTACACCCGGATCGTGCGGACGCTGTCCCGTCGTGGCGATGCAACCCCGATGGCGATTATTGAACTGGTGGATTAGTGGTTGTGGTCCAAACCTCCTTGGTCTTGGACCCTGGAGATTTTCGACCAGCTTGGTTGATGGTGGATGTTTTTAAAACAGCACCGCTCCAACTTACTCCCTCTGAATATCGTCACCTCTATGCCATGGTCGGCACGCCCTACGGTTGGTTTGACCGTACGCCGTGGACAGATCAACAGTTAGGCGGCTATCTAGCGCGGCCTGGACTGTATTTATGGGGTAGTTATTGGACGGATGTGTTGTGTGGGTATGTGGAACTCAAGGCTGAGGCTGGAGCATCGGGTCAAATTATCTATCTAGGTTTGTTTCCAGGTTATGAGGGCCGTGGGATGGGCAAGCATCTATTGAGTCTTGCTATCCAGTCAGCTTGGGATCTGGGTTGCCTGCAAGTCCGGGTCAGTACCCTTAGCACTGATGGTCTCTATGCTTTGTCGAACTATTTACGGCGGGGTTTCCGGGTCGAGCGTCAGGTACACAAGCACTAGCGATGAGCTAAGCCAATGGCCTCTGTCAGAGAACCTAGCTGGTACTGATTGCAACGTTCGCTCAGGCCCTGCAATATCCGCTTCACGACTAGAGGCCCCTCGTAGACCCAGCCAGTATAAAGTTGCAGTAGACTCGCGCCGTGAATAATTCGCTCCCAGGCATCCTCAGCCGTACTAATTCCGCCTACGCCAACAAGGGGAATCCGGCCCTCACTCAACCGCCAGAGGGTATTGAGGACAGCGGTAGCAGGGGCTTTGAGGGGTTCCCCGCTTAACCCCCCCGACTCTTGGCGGTGGTGGCTGTACAAGTCTGGGCGCGTAACTGTCGTATTCGTGGCGATAATGCCCGCCAACTTGAACTCTAAAACCAGTTCTACAATATCGCTGAGGTCATCCTCACTTAAGTCTGGAGCAATCTTCACCAAGAGCGGTTTTTGAGCAGGATTGACCCCTTGGAGATGAGCAAAAATTTCGCGTAGGTACCGTGCCTGTTGTAATTCCCGCAGACCGGGGGTATTGGGCGAACTGACATTGACGACGAAGTAATCGCCAAATGGGTAAAGACACTCGAAACTGAACTGATAGTCCGCCGCACTGAGGGCGAGTTCGGTGATTTTCGATTTACCCAGGTTAATCCCGAGGGGCACGGCTGACTTAATCTGTTGTAGGCGTTGGGCCAAGGCCACCGCGCCGGGATTATTGAACCCCATCCGATTGATGATCGCCCGGTCCTCCGGCAGACGAAACAGGCGCGGTGCGGGGTTGCCCGGTTGGGGATGGCGCGTTACTGTGCCCACTTCCGCCCAACCAAAGCCTAACGCTCCCCACATCCCGATGCCTTGGCCTGCTTTATCCAACCCCGCTGCTAGCCCCACCGGATTACCAAAATCCAGTCCCCACAACCGTTGAGCTAAACGGAGGTCCTGGTGACAACATTGACTCGCCACTAATTTCTCAAACGGCCCTAACCGTTCTAGCCAGTTTAAACTCTGTCCGTGGACCCACTCTGGGTCAGTTGCAAAAATAAGGGGCCGGAGCCAATCTCGGTATAATTCCATGCAATTCTGTAATTCTCTCCCCTAACTTAGCGGTTCGCGAGTGGGCGTGGTCTGGTGCATTAAGATAGTGAATGCCGACTCCGGCCAATACGCATGATTCACGCTAAAAGTAAGACTTGGCAGTGCCGGTGGCGAAAGTTCGGGGTGGCTTGCCTCGGATTCATGCTTTTGCTCGTCGCTCTGGGGTTCCAGCTTTACAACCAACCTCAGCTCAACATCGGGAGTACATCTCCTACCACACTTTATGCGCCCCAGGATGCAGTGGTCATTGACCAAGAGGCCACCCAGGTCGCCCGCGAAAATGCGCGGCAGCAGAGTATTCAGATCTTCCAAGTCATGGACGGGCGGGATGCCCGGATGGTTCAGCGGTTGAGGGACCAATTACAAGAAGGAGACCGTCTGTTTGCTACCCTCGGCCCCTTGCCCTACCTCAATCCCGCTTGGCTTAGTACCCCGGAGCAGCAGCAACTTCGTCAACTTGCTAGCCCAGCCTGGACCCTACTCAAAGCTCAACTTCTAAGCCGAAAAACTATAGTACCCAATGCCCATCCCCTCCAACAGTGGGCCAGTACCCGACCAGCCCCAGTGGTAAACGGAGTGGTCAACCAGATTGAGGCGGCCCGTATCCGTTACCAGACGGGTCGCAAGGTCCTCGAAACAGTCCCCCAACTTTATCGTCCGGCCCTAGAACTGACGATGATGCAGTGGCAACGCGTCCGCCGAGAGAGTCTGGAGGTTTGCCGCCAACGCATTGCCATCGCGATTATCCCCGGCTTACCTGAGGAGTTGACCCGTCAAGGCGTGGATGCGCTGATTGACCCCACGCTCAATGGGGTAAGTCGGCAGTTGGTGCGCGAACTTGTTGTCACGGTCCTTGAGCCAAACTTGCGTGTAGACCGCTTGGCTTCTTTGATTGCCGCCGATGATAAGGCCCAATCTGTCAGCCCAGTTACCTTCCCCATCCGCCAAGGTCAACTGCTTGTTCAGGCTGGTCAACTCGTGACCCCGCGCCTGTTTCATATCCTGGACCAACTGGGCTTGACGGCACGGGGTATTAACTGGTCGGGCCTAGGCACGCTTGCCGGTCTGATGGTCTTGATGATGCTCGTCTTCCGGCTGGGTCAACGGCTACTCCAGGTGGACTTATTGCCCAAGGATTTGGGGGTCCTGGTGGTCCTGACGACCCTAACGGCTCTGGTGGGAACCTTACTCCCTGGCGGTTGGGCTGAGTTCATTCCTCTAGTCCTGCTGGGCTTATTGGCTGGGAACTATTACGGGTCGCGGGTCGGACTGTTGACTATGCTCTGTCTATTGCCGCCCCTACTCTATGGTTGGAGTCTCACCCATCCTCTAATTGCGCTCATCCCGCTCGTGTGTGGAGGTGTAGTGGCAACAGTCTTGGTGGACCGGGTGCGTTCACGGGCTCAGATTGCTCTGGCGGGGCTGGGTGTAGCTTTGGTCCAGGGGTCGGCCTATCTAGTCTTGATGTTGAGCGGTTGGGGCGGGGCGGGTTGGTGGCCCTTTGCCTATTACGTAGCCGGGGGCTTGCTCTGGAGTATTGTCGCCTTGGGTCTTAGTCCCTATTTAGAGACGATTTTTGATGTAGTTACGCCAGTACGGTTGGCGGAGCTATCTAATCCCAATACCGGACTCTTGAAGAAACTCGTCACCGAGGCTCCAGGCACCTACCAGCACACGCTTTTTGTCGCGAACTTGGCAACCGCCGCCGCCCAAGCTTTAGGAGATAACGCTGACCTCGTGCGGGTGGGAACGCTGTATCACGACATCGGCAAGATGAAACGGCCCCAATACTTTATTGAGAACCAAATGGGCCTACCCAATCCCCATGACCAGATGGATGACCCCTGGCGGTCGGCTCAAATTATCCGGGACCATGTGCGCGATGGCCTGAAGTTAGCCAAACAGTACAAACTCCCCGGCGTGATTCAGGACTTCATCCCCGAACATCAGGGCACTATCTTGATTGCTTACTTCTATCATCAGGCCCGTCAGGGTTCAGAACCCGTGCGGGAAGAGGATTTCCGGTACATGGGCCCCATGCCCCAATCCCGGGAGACGGGACTGGTTATGCTTGCGGATGCCTGTGAAGCAGCGTTGCGTTCCCTCAACAACACGGGGAGCGCGGAAGCTTTCGCTATGGTCCGGCGTATCCTTCAAGCTCGCTGGGACGAGGGCCAGTTGGTGGACTCGGGTTTAGATGAGAGCGAACTTGATACTATCGGCAACACTTTTATTAAGGTCTGGAAAGAAACCAATCACCGCCGTATCCGTTACCCCAATCAACCCGGTGGTATGGAACTGCGGCAACGCAACCTAGCCGGTCAGCGCATTTGAAGCCCTACCAGCAAATCCCGATTCTGGAGTGTGGTGAACCATTGGTACCCCTCCCCATTACGCTAGAACGAATCCAGCCCCATCCTTACCAAGCCCTCGGTGCGCCCTACGGCGATGCCTCACCCTTCCAATTGCGTTCCGGGGTGGTAGCCCGTCTGGAACTTGCCCAACAACGGTTACAACCCCAGGGCCTAGGACTCCAGATTTTTGACGGCTATCGTCCCTTGACCGTCCAACAATTTATGGTGACGTGGACTTTTCAAGATTTAGTTCGTCAATACCCGACGCGACCGGTGGCGGACTTGTATCGGGAGGTAGAACGATTTTGGGCAGCCCCCAGCTTGGACCCAGCGGCCCCACCGCCCCACAGCACTGGGGGAGCCGTAGACCTGACTTTAGTGACCATTACGGGACCTGTACCCATGGGCTCGCCCATTGATGAGGTCTCGGCACGCTCCTACCCTGATTACTTCCAGGGTCAACCCGTGCCCTTCCAAGCCAACCGGGAACAGCTCAATCAAGCCATGATCCAAGCTGGATTCCAGCGTCACCCCCATGAGTGGTGGCATTTTAGCTATGGCGACCAACTGTGGGCATGGTTGGCGGGAGAACCCACAGCCCACTACGGACGGGTAGCCATTTAAATTTTGAAAGGTTCCTTTTGTTGCCACTGACGGAGGATATCATCTCCCAAGCGCAGGATCTCTTGACGAAATAGCCCATCAGCGGCTTCTTCAAAAAGAGGTTCGCCGCCGGTATCATCCCCGGTGTTGGACTGCCAAAATACTGCTTTATCGCCCACCCGCGCCTTGAGCAGGTCCACGATAACCGCAAGGCCCTGGGTCCGCAACTGATTCGGGGAGGGATTGGGGATGTCAAAGGGCACGAAGGGGACAAAGAATTTCAACAGGCTATTTAATAGGGGATTGCCACGGGTGTCGTAACCCCGGCTGGACTGGACCTCGGTGATGACCAGATGGCGGAGGTTTAGGGTACGCCCCATGGCTTTGAGTTGCTCTAGGTCAGCCGTGAAGCGTCCGTCTCGGTCCAAGAACGTGAGATCCTTTAATAGAGCGGCAAACTGTTTAAACTCGGGGGCAGGACCGAGGGGACCTTTGAGGAGTTTGAGAGGACGTTCGGGCATTTGGGGAGCGGCCTGTTCGATGATGCGGCGGGCCAAAAGGTCCGAGTAGAGCGGCGGAGCAGGTAAGAAACCGATGCCCAGAGCATTGGTCAGTTCCAGCCGGGGCGGGAGTTGGATTTCCTGGGTCCGCACGTAGCCTTCACGGGTCTGTACAGGTACTTTGAGGTCGGGAAAACCGGGGACTTTGAAGATGAGTTCGTATTTGCCTGCTGGCAGTCGGGGCACGACGAAAGAACCATCGGGCAGAATTTTGACTGTCCGGCCCTGTACTTGCAGATCTCCGGCGGTAACGGGTTTCCCAGCGAGGTCTTTTACCACCCCGGCGATGGCACTGCCCCGCGCTAAAACGGGCGGGCTCAGGGTCAGTGGGGTCTGGTTCCAGTGCAGGGTCTGCGCCCCAGCTTCCACAACGATATAGGAACCATTCTCTAGAAGGGCAATCCCGGTGGGCTGGCGGTCTAGACTGTGGGTCTCTATGACCCGGCCCTGGGTCAGGTCAACGATCTGGAGGCGGTCATGGTCACGGGAAGTGACGTAGGCCAAGTTGCCATCGGCGGAAAGGGCGAGGCGGGTGGGTTTCCAATCGAGTCCAATTGTCCGGGCCTTGGCCCCCAGGGTCAGGGGCACCACAGAGAGGTCTTCACTCCCGGCATTGAGCAAAATAGCGCGGTTGCGGGGATCATCAATGACGATGTCCTCTGTACCGTTGCCGCTGGGCAGTTGGGCCAAAGCTTCCCCCGTGTCAGGGTCAATTAGGACAAGTCCGAGGGGACCCCGGCTCAGGCTCACCACCACCGTCCCAGTTTTAGTGATTACTCCGCAGGCCAAGGCCGGTTGGGGTAGCTCGACACGGCGGACCTGCTGGGTCTTGAGGTTGACAAGAGAGACCCGCTGTTGGACTGGATGGGTGGCGATGAGCCGTTGACGGGCAACATCAAGGGCCAAGTCGTAGACCCCTGCGCCTAGATCAATATCAGCAACAATGGCGTTCTTCTGGAGGTCTATCACCGCTAGACTACTCTGGGCCGCTCCGCCCACATAGGCGAATTGGGTCTTGGGGTTATAGACCACGACTAGGGGTTCAAAACCCAGGGGAATACGCTGTTTGACCTGATTGAGCAGGAGGTCCACGACGACCAAACTCTGGTCATCCACCACGCCCACTAAGACGGTGTTCCCCGCCACCGCAATCCGGTCAGCCTGACCCCCCAAGGGAATCTGAATCTCTTTTGCAACAACAGGACAAGTCACCACCGCCATCAGCAGGAGGGGCCGCCAAAAAAAAGTACCCATGGGCGTTATCTTAACAAGTCAAGCAACTCCTTAAAACCCTCTGTTGGCTGTAAGCGGAACTCGCTGTAGAAAGGGTTAAAGAGCTTTGGGCTAGGTACATGGTTTCTTCGTTAGTTAAAGATGTTCCCCTCAGAGCAGGAGTAGAGTAATTATGCATCTCAAGTTCCCTCTGTTGCTACGCGTACTACAGCTTAGGATTTGATGAGGGGTAATTCTTCCCCAGCTTGCATAGCAAATATGCACAGGAAGGTCCACAAATGCCTACTACCTGCCCCCAGCGCAGCAGCCCCCTGTCTGCCCCTCTTACCGCAGATGGTCACGTTTGTAGCCAATGCAGATGGTTAGCTAAGGGCTCCCCACAGGCTTTAGGCTTTGATGCATTAAATGAAGCTCAGCGACTCCTTACACAGCCCATCAGCATCGGGAGCCCCGCTCCAAAGCTCGACAAAACCTTCTCCTGGCTGCGAGTAACAGGTTTACTCGTAATTATTTTTAGTAGCAGTTACTGCTATAGCAAGTTTAATTGAGAGTAAAAAGATTTTTGTACCCATCCAACTTTGGAAAACTAAATTTGCCCATAGTCGCTCCCAACTTGAAAATGTACTTAACTATTTTGAAAGATTTACATAAATGCCAGTATTCTCGCAATAGACGCTTTGAAGTGCACCCCTTGACTGAGACAGGTGGTTAAGCTTCCCTAGCCGATAGCAGGCAGCTACCATGTCCTTGAAGCGTCGTAAGTTTACCGCTGACTCCAAACTCCAGGTAGTCCGTGAGCTTGAAGCGGGAAAAACCCCAGCCCAAGCAGCACGTGAGCACCCAATCCATCCCACCATGATTGCCAACTGGCAAAAACAGCACCATGTACAAACGATACCAGGACATTGTGGAGAATGAGCTGATTAAGGACTTAGACGAGGGACTACCATACTTCATCTACTGGTTAATGACGCGGGTGGGTTTGATCATATTCTCGATGCTAGCCGCACCTACACCAAAGGGCTGGAAGCCATCTATTACAATGCCCACAACGATTTCACATGGCAAGTCACAGTCCTACTTGCTCCATTAATGACGAGCGATGACGATGAAACAGTACGCTGTAAATTAGCTGTCACCGCCACCTATCTCGATATTTGGTTGATGCGGCGTGTTGTCAATTACATCCGGGTGGGCTATTCAAGTACCTCCTATGCCATGTGGGTGCTTTTTCGGGACATCCGCCGCAAGTCATTACCGGAACTGGTGGAGATTCTCATTTAGTAATAAGTGCGCGACCAGCAGCTTTGGGCCAGCGTCTTGCCGCGCAGGCGGGGTTCATGTTCCACGCCGACGGTGGCTGCCCATCCGTCAGTGGGGCGTTGCGAGCTTTCTTGGCACACGCCGGATTGACCAACCGGATGCGCCCTCGGGCGAAGGGCTGGGCTAATGCTGTCGCCGAGAGCTGCTTGGGTACGCTCAAACGAGCGTGAGTCAGCCCAGAGCAAGGGCAAAGTCGGGCCACGGCTGGTACAACCATCGGCGCGTGGATAGAAGTGTTTTACAACCGACACCGGTTACCTTCCACGGTGGGCTAGCTACCCCCAGTTGAGTTTGAGAAAGGTTACTACGCGACCGGCTCTCAGGTAGCACAAGGTCTCTGTCCACTAATTTGGGGCAAGGTCATCTCTGCACAAAGAAACACTCCTCCGCACAAAGAAACATGCTTATCGCGCAGCTTGCACACCTCTATCTGCTTGCAACAGCCTGTGAGGGTAGGAACCCGCCATCGTTCCGCCCTCGCGCTCCCGCCGACCCGTGAGAGCCGCATGGCCCGTGCAACTAAAGCTCGACCCGAGGACGGGTGAATAACTTGCCCGGTTCAATTGCTGCTTAAACAATTCAGCTATTTACTGTACCCCGTCCTCTAGCCGACTCTTTACTCTCCTCTTCTGCCTTGATCCCCCACTAGTGGGGCGGAGGGGCCTCTTAATCCTGCAAATAGCCCGCTAAATCACTGAACTGGGAACTCACCTGGAAGGGCGGTAGGCTTTTGAGGAGTTGTTTGCCGTAGCCTTTTTGGACTAGGCGCGGGTCGAGGATTGCGACGACGCCCCGGTCGCGGCGGGTGCGGATGAGACGACCGACGCCCTGTTTGAGTTTGAGGGCGGCTTGGGGTAGGGCCAAGCGGTTGAACCAGGACTGGGATTGGGCTTTGAGCAATTCACACCGGGCTTCATAAACTGGGTCGCCGGGAGCAGGAAAGGGGATGCGGTCAATAATCACTAAGCGCAACTGAGACCCCTCAATGCTCACGCCTTCCCAAAAACTGGCGGTGGCAAAGAGGACGGGTTGTTCTGCCTGACTAAACCACGCCAGGAGTTGACGGCGCGAGGACTGGCCCTGGATGCGGCAGGGGAAGGTTAGCTGGGAACTCAGGGCATCGTAGCAGTAGCGCATCGCCGTACTACTGGTGAACAAAACCAAACTGTGACCGCCCGCTGCTTCGACGAGTTGACGGACTACGGGGAGGGCGCGGGGCAAAAATAAAGGGTCGTTGGGTTCCGGGAGGGCAGGGCTGGGGAGGTAGAGGAGGGCCTGTTCGCGGTAGTCGAAGGGACTCTCTAGAACGAGTTCCTGGGCTAGTTGGGGGGCCAAGCCAATCTGGTCGCGCAGGTAGGCAAAAGGGTCGGTTCTGCCACTGGTTAGGGTGGCGGACATCCAAACGCTAGTCGGGGATTCATCCCGGAAGAACCAATCCCGTAATTGGTCCGCTATCGCGAGGGGCGCGGCGTTGAGGGTGATGCGGGTACCGTTGGGGCGCGATTCGTAGTCCACCCATTTGACCCATTGCGGATCTACACCGAGCAGGGTATTGAGAGTCCCCTGGTGGCCCAAGAGGTTCTCCACCAAGCGGTCGCGGCGCATCTGGCTGATCTGGGCTTCGAGACCCACCGAGCGGTCGGGTTTGAAGTTTAGACTCTGCAATTTCTCCGCCAGATGACCCAGGCCCAAATACAACTCTGTGACCAAGGCTGCATCGGCTCCATAACGCCGGGAATTCGTTACCTCACCCGCCATCAGGCTCAGAAATAACTGGTTGGCTCGTTGCTCCGCCTCAACCAAAGGAGGGCCGGGGCTAAATAACTTCTGGACCCGTGCGAACAACCGTTGCAGCGCGAAATTACTCAGTTGTAGGGTCAAGGCGCGGGTGGCAATCTCGGTGAATTGGTGGGCTTCATCAATAATTACCAAGTCGTAGGGGGGCATCAGTTGACGACCGCTCACCAAGTCCGCCAACAAAAAGGCATGGTTGGTCACTAACACTTGGGCTTCGGCAAGCTGACGGCGGTTCTGGAAGAAGAAACATTCCCGGTGGTGGGGGCATTGTTCTCGCAGACAGTCATCTTTGTCGGAGCGGACTTCTTCCCAGAGGGCGGTGGGGGGCACGGTGGGTAGTTCGGCATTGTCGCCGGTCGCGGTCGTCTCCGTCCAGGTTTTGAAGGTTTCACTGGCGGCTTGACCGAGTAAATATTCCTGCCAGCGTCGTTTCGAGAGGTAGTGTCCGCGCCCTTTGACCAGTTGAGCGACAAACTTGACGGGTAACGCCTGGGCCAAGAAGGGTAAGTCCTTGTGGATATATTGCTCTTGGAGGGCAATGGTGGCGGTGGAGACC
>Ga0163154_10000292_pt1 | contig 73965 bp, 71 predicted proteins | sample OliLakLV19MP9P1_FD_148649 | JGI IMG/M metagenome (GOLD analysis project Ga0163154, IMG submission 148649) | Freshwater microbial mat bacterial communities from Lake Vanda, McMurdo Dry Valleys, Antarctica - Oligotrophic Lake LV.19.MP9.P1 | ecosystem: Environmental > Aquatic > Freshwater > Lake >... | reverse complement strand
TCCCGCGCCACAGCGCCGGGTAATCGCCGCGATCGGGGCGGTGCTGATCGTCCCGTCGCTGTTGGGTGCGGAATGGCAGGGTGCCGTGCCCGCGCTGCTGGCGCTTACACTTTACGGCTGGGTGACGACGGTCGCGGGGGTATTCGGACCGATCTATCGGGCGCTGGGGTTGATGCGCGCCGCGATCCGCGCCAAACTGATCGCGTTGGTGCTGGTGCTGCTGCCCGGTGCGATCGCGCTGGCGATCTGGGACGATCCGAGTGCCAGCGCTGTTTCGATCGCCGGAGCGCTGTTGATCGGGGTAATTTTTCTCGTGCAAGGGCTGCTCACGGCGCGGGCGGTCGTGCCAGTGGTGCGGCGGCTGGCAAACAGCGCGCTCACGAAAGGGACATAACATGTGCGGAATCTTTGGACATTTCAACCCCACTCCAGACGGCGCCGATCCCGCGCTGGTGGTGCGCATGGCAGTGCGGCTGGCGCATCGCGGACCGGATGGCTACGATGTGCATTACGACTCGGCACAGCCGCTGTTGTCGATCGGCGCGGGACGGCTGGCGATCATCGACCTGAACGCGGCGCCAGGCGCGATTTACAGCGAGGATCGCCGCACGATCGTGGTCTTCAACGGCGAGATTTACAATCACAAGCTGCTGCGCGCAGAGCTGGAACGGGCGGGACACGTCTTTGCGACGCGCACCGACACCGAGGTGATCGTGCACGGCTACGAGGAATGGGGCACTGGCGTCCTGGGGCGGCTCGAAGGCATGTTCGCTATCGGCATCTGGGACAGCGCCGACGAACGGCTGATCCTGGCGCGCGATCGCATGGGCGAAAAGCCGCTGTATTATGTGCCGCTGGCGGACGGTGAGCTGGTGTTCGCGTCCGAGGCAAAGGCGCTGTTCGATCATGGCGGCGTGCGCCGCGCCGTCAACCGCGCCGTCCTGCCGGAATATCTGACATTGGGGTTCGTCGCGCCGCCGCACACGTTGTTCGACGGCATTTTCAAGCTGGCGCCGGGCGAATGGATGAGTGTCACCCGCGAGACGACGCGCATCGAACGCTACTGGTTTCCACGCTACCAGACGAGCGACCCGCCACCCTACCACGAGGCGGTACGGATGGTGCGCGCGACCCTCGATCGCGCCGTCGAGCGTCAGATGATGAGTGATGTGCCGCTCGGTGCCTTTTTGAGCGGCGGGGTCGATTCTTCGGCGATCGTCGGGCTGATGCGCCCGTACAGCCCGCACGCAGTACGCACCTTCACCGTCGGATTCGAGGCAGAGCCGGACAGCAGCGCCGATCGCAAGTTCAATGTCGATGTGCGCTATGCGGCGGAAGCCGCGCGCGCCTTTGGCACTGACCATCAGGTGATCACCATCCCACAGGATGCGCGGCTCGGCGCGATCCTGCCGGCGCTGATCTACGCGCTGGACGAGCCGATCGCCATGCCGACGATCGTGCAGACCGTGTACGTGGCGGCGCTGGCACGGGCGCGCGGGGTGCCGGTGCTGTTGAGCGGCGAGGGCGCCGACGAGTCGTTTTTGGGCTACAGCCACTACCGCGCGGATCAGGCACTCAGCCGCTATCTGGCGCTGCCAGGTCTGCTGCGACAGGGGCTGCTCGATCCTTTGTTCGCGCGGCTGCCAAATGTGCGGCTGAACAAGCTGGCGCGCAAAGCGAGACAGGACACAGCGGCAGCCCGTTACCTGGAATGGCTGCGCCACGTCGATCCTGCTCAGGCGGACGCCCTGCTGCGCGATCCAGCGGCGAGTGCGTCGGCGCTGGATCGCGTGCTGCGTCCGTATCTGGACGCGCCGGGGGCGGATGAGTTCGTCGAGCGGGTGGCGTGGGCGGACTCACGGCTGGCGCTGGCGGAAAATATGAATATGCGTGTGGACAAAATGTGCATGGCGGTGTCGGTAGAGGCGCGGGCGCCCTTTCAGGATCAGGCGGTCGTCGAGCTGGCGTACCGTCTGCCCGTGTCATACAAGCTCGGTGGCGACTTCAAGCGCGTGCTGAAAGACGCAGTGCGCGGACTGGTGCCGGAAAGCATCCTGTCGCGCCCCAAATGGGGGTTCAATCCGCCCGCGTCCGACTGGATGCGCACGATCCTGCGTCCGCTGATCGAATCGACGCTGACGCCGGAGCGCGTCGAGGCGGTCGGCATTTTTCGCCGGGAGTCGGTGGCACAGGTCGTCCATGCGCATCTGGTCGAGCGCAAATACGAGCTGTGGTCGGTGTGGACGGCGCTGGTGTTTCATCTGTGGTACGCACTGTATATCGATCAGACGTTGACGCCGGAGTCGCTGGATGGCTGGCGTGATCAGCTGACTGCGCGGATGTAGGGGTTTGGCGTGCCAGATCCGCATCGATGTCAGGATTCCAGTCAGGTTGTCCATGCGTGCAATGGGCGGTCGGCGGGTGACGGGTTACACTAGGGTGAATTTGTGTCTGATTTTGTGAAAGGAGCGCGCCGTAGAAAGGCGCGTCATCGATGAATATTCTGATTATCGGGGGAACACGCAATCTGGGGCATTTCCTGACTCATGCCCTGATCGACAGCGGGCACCGCGTGACTGTGCTGAACCGGGGGCGCACGTCCGACGAGCTGCCCGACTCGGTCGAGCGTCTGATCGCGGATCGTTCCGAGCGAGCGGCGCTGGAGATCGCGCTGCACGGACGGACTTTCGACGCGGTGATCGACAACGCGCTCTACAAAGGCGCCGAGGCAGAGGCGGCGATCGCGCTGCTGCACGGGCGCGTCGGACGGTACTTATTTTTAAGCAGCGGTCAGGTCTACCTGGTGCGCGAGGGGGCGCCGCGTCCGTCCAAAGAGTCCGATTACGATGGATTGTTGATGCCCGCGCCGAAAGCCGGTTCGTTCGGATATGAAGAATGGTTGTACGGCATGGATAAGCGCCGCGTGGAAGATGTCATGACGGCGGGGTGGGCAGAACGGAGCTTTCCGTTTACCTCGCTGCGTCTGCCGATGGTGAACAGCGAACGCGATCACTTTTTCAGATTGTACAACTATATCCTGCGCCTCAGAGACGGCGGAGCGATCCTGGCGCCGCAAACGCCCAATTACGCCCTGCGCCATGTCTACGGTGCCGACGTGATCACGGCGATCATGCGGCTGCTGGACAGCGGGGTCGGTATCGGCAGGACCTACAATATCGCCCAGGATGAAACCGTCTCGCTCGATGAATTTTTGGGCATGGTGGCGGGGCTGATCGGCGTCGAGGTCGAGATCGCGCGCGTCCCGTACACCAAGCTGGAAGCACAGGGGTTCCTGCCCGACTGCTCGCCGTTCAGCGAACGCTGGATGAGCGAGCTCGACAATACCCTGAGCAAGACCGAATTCGGCATGACCTACACGCCGCTGGCGGCGGCGCTGCAAAAGCTGGTGGCGCACTACCAGGTCAATCCCCCGCGCAAGCCCGCCAGCTACCATCGCCGCAAAGCGGAATTGACCTATCTGGAGGTGTTCCGCGCCGAAAACACCTAAAGCAATTGCGCGGCGGCGTTATGCGAACGCCGGGTCTGGCGCGCCGAACCCCGGCGTCGAGGCTGCGCTAACGATTTATCCGGCGGCGGGCGTCTTGGCAGGCGTCGGCTTGGCTTCGGCGGCGGGCTTGGCTTCGGCGGCGGGCTTGCTCTCGCTGCCAGTGGCGCTGCCTTTGTTGTCACCGCCGTTGGCGCTGGTTTTGCTCTCGCTGCCGCTGCCATTGGCTTTGTTGTCGCCATTGGCGCTGGCTTTGCTCTCGCCGCCCGCGTCATCACCCGTCTTACCCGCCGGAATCGCGGAGCTTTTCGAGGCGCCCTTGCTGTCATTGATGTAGAAGCCTGATCCTTTGAAGATGATCCCGGCTGCCTGGATCACGCGCACCACTGTCTGACCGGTCGTTGGGTCAGTATTCAGCGGTTCGTCGGAGAATTTTTGGCGATAATCGAAGGTCGTCCCATCTTGACGACGATAGGTATACAGCGGCATAGCCTCACCTCAGCGTAACGTACCAGCGTGTGTGGTCGAATGATGACGTTATGATAAAGGAATTTCTCGTAGAGTGTCCATAGCAGACCAGCGCTGACGGCGATCTCTGATCTGTTTTTTACGGTTCAGCCCGTCAAGCCGAGCGTGCCCGCCGCGCGGCGGCACAGCACACTGCCGCCAGCGTCGAGCCAGCTTTGCAGCGCGGGACTTTCGCTCACGTTCGCCTGCGCGTCGGCATAGATCGCCGTCCCCCAACGGTGATAACGCTGCGTCTCGCTGTACCACGACTCGATCGGGCTGTCGATCACGCCATGACCGCCGTTGTAACATGCCATCGCCAGCCCGGTATCGCCGTCGGCATAGTCCAGACAAAAATTGAGGTGGTTGGCACCGCGCAGGGCGTTGGTGTCGGGATCGATCTGATTCTCGCCCGACGTAAAGTGGAACGGCATCACCTGAAACAAACCCTGTGCGCCCGCGACGCTGCTCACCGTGTCGTCGCCGCACGACTCGATCTGCATCACCGTCGCCAGCAGATTGGGATCGAGATCGTACTGGCGTGCCCAGCGCTGAATGTCGGCATTCCAGTGATCGATCGTCGGGGTGAACAGGGGCGCGAGTGTGAGCTGCTCTGGCGCCCGCTCGACCCCGGTCACCGATGGCAGACGGGCGATCAGGCGCCCCGTGGCGCTGAGGGTAGCAGCCAGCGCTGGCGGCAGCACCAGCACGATCAGGGCGATCAGCAGCAGCCAGCCGACGATCGCACGCAGCCAATATCGCTTCACAAACATCCTTCATCACTCATGAACGCATGACGGGCGGCAGATCGGCAGGGGTTTGGCACGCCAAACCCTGGCTGGCGGCAGTGGCGGATTCATCGTGAACCGTCCCTGCACAATGTGGCGTCACGAACTGGCGGGCTGGAGCGAATCGCAGTCGGGTGACCCGGTAAAGGCGTTGACTTTGAAATTCCACTGCGTTTCGAGCTGTGCCTGCTGCCAGAATTCGTAGCTGACCACGCAGGCATACTGGCGATCGGCGCCTTGCAGCGCGATGATGTATTCCTCGCTGCGTTCGCCCTCGCGTTCGCAGCCCAGGCAGGTCCCGGCATTGATCTGAAGCAGCGGCCAGCGCGGAGCGTCGCGCAAACTTTCGCCATCCTGGGCGATCTGGCGGGTGTACACCCACCGATCGACGGTATAAGAACAATAGTTGTCGTAGATCGGCTCGTCGCGGTAGGTCGTGCTGCACTCGCGGCGCTCGCTGAAGGTGCCGTCGCCGTTGTCGATACGACGGACGCTGCATGCTTCGCCGTCGGGCACACTGCGCGAGCTGCGCTGACGACTGCTCTGCGAGACGGCATAGGCACCACCGGGGATCGAGTCGCACCATGTCGCGTCGGGCACACTGGAAAACTGCTCGATGGCGATGCTGCGTTCCCAGGTATGTCCGATCAGGCTGGCGCTGGCGTCACTCTGTGCGGTCAGGGCGACGATCGCGCCGATGACGACCACGACAACCACGCCGATCATCGCGTACAGGACGAGCTTATTCCGCTTCGGCGCGTTCGGATCGGGCGTCACGCCCGCATTTTGCAGATCGCGCGCGAATGTCTTTGCTTCGGCGCTCTGTGCCGCCTGTGCCGCGAACTGTTCGCTTTCCCCGCGCACCTGTGACGCGCCCGCCTCGACTTTTTGCGCGTTTTCCAGCCCGGCGCCGCACTGCTGGCAGAACTTGGCGTCGGCGCTGTTCGGCGTGCCACAGGCGGGGCAGATCACATCGGCGCCGTGATGGACGTAATTTTCGACCGCTACTTTTTCGCTGTCCGCCGGAAAACGGCGGGCGAGCGGGTCTTGTGCCGCGCCGCAGTTGGGGCAGAATTTGTGGGTGCGGGCGGGCAGGCTGGCGGTGCCGCAAAATTTGCAGTCCCACACCATCTCGTAGGTGCCCAGTTCTTCGATGCGATCGGCGCCGTGATCATTCACGCTGGCTCGTCCTCGTCGTGCGCTTTTTCGCTCATGTTACCATGAACGCGCCCACGCCGACATGGGTTTGCATCGGCGCCCGATCCTCGTTACGCTTGTCCTATCGATGTTCCTTAATCCCACAGAGAATCCGACAGAGACCTACATGGCTACCATACAACTGATCACCGAGATACCCGGACCCAACAGCATCGCCATGGCGAAACGGCGTGAGGCGGCGACCGCGCGCGGCGCGGCAAAGGCGTCGCAGCTGGCGATCGTCAAGGCACAGGGCGCGGTCGTCACCGACGCCGACGGCAACACGCTGCTCGACTTTGCCGGGGGCATTGGCGTGCTGGCGGTCGGTCACTGTCCGCCGACGGTGGTCAACGCCATCCAGACGCAAGCCGCCGATCTGATCCATTTTTGCGCGATCGTCGGCACCTACGAGCCGTATGTGCGCGCCGCCGAGCTGATGAACGAGATCACGCCTGGCGACTTTCCTAAAAAGACGGTGCTGCTCAACAGCGGTTCCGAGGCGAACGAGACTGCCGTCAAAGTGGCGCGCAGCCACACCGGACGCGCGGCGATCGTGGTATTTGAGGGGGGCTATCACGGGCGCACCAATCTGACACTGGCGATGACCAGCAAGTACGGCTTGTTCAAGAAAGGCTTTGGACCCTACGCGCCGGAAATTTATCGTCTGCCGTTTCCGAATATCTACCGTCGTCCGCCGGGGATGGAGGTCGAGGCGTACATCGACGACTGCATCGCCCGGCTGGACAACGCCATGATCGCCCAGGTCGATCCGAGCGCGATCGCGGCGTTCGTGATTGAAACGGTGCAGGGCGAGGGTGGATTCCTCCCGGTGCCGCCGCGCTTTCTGGCGCGCATCCGCGAATTGTGCGATCAGCATGGGATCGTCATGATCGCCGACGAGGTACAGTGCGGGTTTGGGCGCACGGGCAAGCTGTTCGCGGTCGAGCATTACGGGATCGTGCCCGATCTGATCGTGACCGCCAAGTCGATCGCCGCCGGGATGCCGCTCGCCGCCGTGACCGGACGTGCCGACATCATGGACGCACCGCATCCAGGCGGACTCGGCGGCACCTACAGCGGTAATCCGCTGGCGTGCGTCGCGGCGATCGAGACGATCGCCCTGATGCGCCACCCGGACTTTTTGCCGCGAGTCGAGGCGGTCGGTATGCGGATGCGCGAGCATCTGACGCGGCTGAATGCCGAGTCGGTGCTGGTGGACGATGTGCGCGGTCTGGGGGCGATGCTGCTGATCGAGCTGGTACAGAATCCGCTGACCAGACAGCCAGCACCCGATCAAACGCTTCAGATCATCCAGGAGGCACTGCGGCGTGGTGTGATCGCCATTCGTGCGGGGTTGTACAGCAACTGCATCCGCTTCCTGCCGCCGCTGAACATGCCCTACGATCAGATTGACGAGGGGATGCAGGTGATCGCGGACGCGGTAGCGGTAGTCGAGGATCGGCTGGGGCTAAAGCAGCCCGTGTAGCGTGCCAAGCTCGCCGCCACAGGATCGCAGGGGTTTGGCACGCCAAACCCCAGACGACCGGATGACTGTTACAGCTTGACGCGCTCGTTCTCGCCGTAGGCTTCTTCATTGCCTGTCAGCATCACCGTGACCGCTGCAATGGCTGATCCGATCATGCCGCCGGGCGGACCATCCCAGTATTCAGCGGATTCGGCGTTTATTTTGACCAGGACGACGTTGGGGTCTTCAGGTCCATTTTTGAACCAGGCTTGCAGATCGGGTTTCCACAGCTCCTTTTTCTTGGCGACATCGGTGACGATCGTCGCCTTGCCCGCCATCGAGACATAGCTGTTGCCGGAGGCGTAGCTGACATTTACGTTGGCGTTGGAGTGCAGTTCTGTGACCTTGCGTGCCGACCCCTCTGAGAAAAACCACACGTCGCCATCGAATTCCTGCTCTTGGGTATCCATCGGTCGGCTGTGAAAGCTGCCGTCGCTGGCGATGGTGGTAAACATCGCTATTTTGATGCCCTTGATGAGCGCGTTGATCTTCTTGAGCGCTTCGGTTCGGCTAACTGCCATAATCCGCATCCTTGACTATTCGATAGTGACAGCATAATCGGTTGTATACACCGTCGAATGGTCTACCTGGCGCGAGTCGAATTAGGTGAATCGGGCGGAAAATCCGAATAATTTGTGAATTCTTCCGCCGTGAGAGGGTATCATACCTAGTTGCGGCGCACACGATCTGGTTGTAGACTGTGAAAATAAAATAATCGATCGTGCGTAGAAACGCATAAAAAAGGTGCAATGTGGCAGACGCCGTACTTCTAAGCGCGGGTTTATCCAATGCGCAAGCCTGTGTCGATTTGGCGGTCGAACATGGCTTGGGTATCGAGGTCATGGCATTCGCATATCCGAACACCCTCGATGGGGATTGGCGCGCAAAGGTGGCGGCATACCAGGCGATGCTGCGCCCGGTATCGGGCGTGATCACACTGCACGGACCGTTTATGGACATGGCGGTCGGCTCGCCGGATGTGCAGATCGAGCGCGTCGTCAAAGGACGATTCCGGCATGCGCTGGAGATCGCGCGCGACCTGGGGGCGCGGCTGGTGGTGCTGCACGCCAATCACATCCCGAACATCCGCAACGAGGAATACCGCAGTGGCTGGCAGCGGCGCAACGTCGATTTCTGGGCGGACATCGCCGTGACCGCCCAGCGTGTAGGCGTGCTGGCGGCGGTCGAGAATATGTGGGAATACGACCCGTATATCATCGGGGATGTGTTGAAGACACTGAACAGTCCCTACATCCGCGCCTGTCTGGACGTGGGACACACGCATCTGTATTCCGAGGTGCCCTTCGACGAGTGGCTGACGGTGATGGCGCCCTATCTGGCGCATGTGCATCTGAACAACAATGACGGCATCGACGACAATCATCGTTCGCTGAATCAGGGGGTGGTCGGCTACGATACGGTGCTGCCGCGTCTGCGCGCGCTGCCGACGCCGCCCACCATGACTCTGGAAATGGATCAGGTCGCGGACATGCTGATGAGCCTGCCCTATTTTTCGATCGAGCCACAGGTGCAGCGCGATTGACGGGTTATGCCTTTGCAACTATACTGCACACGTTCGAGATTCGTCTCGCTGAACTCTTCGACACTCTCGTCCGCCGCAGGAGGCGTTCATGATTCAGGGCGACAGTTTTCGGCTGGTCATGCGCCGAGGTCCGCAGCCCAACCAGACGTATGACCTGAATAAGGACATCGTCACCATTGGGCGGGACATTACCAATGACATCGTGATCAACGACCCAGAGGTCAGCCGCCATCATTTGCGTTTCGCGCGCGGCGCCGATGGGTTTTCTTTGGAAGACCTGGGATCGACCAACGGAACCTTCGTCAATGGACAGCGCCTCAACGGTGCCCGTCCGCTGCGTCCCGGCGATATGCTCGGTCTGGGTGAGACCGTCACGCTCACCTACGAGACAGTTGGCGCGACGCGCGCTGAGGATGTCCCAGGCTCGCTCACCAGTCCATCGGCAGGCTCCCGTCCCGCGCCGCAGCCCGTGCAGCCGCAGCCCGCAGCCAGCGGCTATATTCCGCCGCAGCCTGTGCAGCCGCAGCCAGGACAATTCACACCCAACTATGCACAACCGAATGCCGGACAGCCCGTGCAGCCGGCGTATAGTCCCGCTCCGGCAGGCGTCAATCCGATGGGGGATGTCGGCGCCGATTACGATCCGTATGCCGCGCGCGCCGAAGGGGGCAGCAATACCACACGGCTGATCCTGATCGGGTGTGCAGGCTTGGCATTATTCTGCTGCTGTTCGAGCATTCTGGGCCTGGTGCTGGTCGATCAATTGTGCCTATGGGATCGACTGCCGATCGTCTACGACGTGCTGCGCGCGCTGGGATCGACACAGGGCGCGTGCTGATCGATATTTCAGAATAGCGCCGAATGCAGAGTGACGGATATGCACAAGGGCGGATCGTTTCTACGATCCGCCCTTCGCATTCACATCCATCGGCGCGACGGCGCGACGATCAACACGCGCATTTACGTCCAGTTCATCTCTGTCTGCCATCAGGATGAGCGTTTTATTCTGTGGATGCAGCCTGCCGCTGCCGCAGCCACCATGCCGGGATCAGCGCCAGCAGCGACAGGATCAGTCCGATCAGTGCGATCTCGGTCAGCACGAATACCGTCAGCCGGGAGTACACGTCGAGCGCGGCAAACGGGTCGGCGCCGGCATTGGCGCCCAGCTCCGCTGTCGCCAGGGATGCCAGACGCTGCGAAGCAAAGGCGGTCAGCGCGGAAATGCCGATGGTCATACCGAGCAGGCGCATGATGATCACCAGTGCCGACGCCACGCCGAGCTTGTCCTCGTCGGCATTGTTGATCACCGACGCACTGATCGGCGAGAAGGTCAGCCCCAAGCCGACGCCGACGAACACCATTTCCAGCGCGACCAGCGAGTCGGCGACATCGAGCGTCCAGGTGCGCCAGATCGCCGCAAAACCGATCGCCGCCAATGCCATGCCCAGTAAAGCGGTGCGGCTGTTGCCGATCCGTTCACTGAGCCAGCCGCCGGGGATCGCCGCCAGCGCCATCGGCACGGTCAGCGCCGACAGCAGGATGCCGACCTGCAGCGCCGCCTCTGCCAGATAGCTGGAGTCGGGGATACGGATATTGACCAGGATCGGCACGCTCACCAGCCCGATCATCAGGCAAAAGCCGACCACGAAATTGGTCACCAGCCCCGATGCGACTGCCCGCCGCCGCATCATACGCAGGTCAAAGACCGGATCGCGGGTGCGCAGCTCGACAAAGATGAACGCCGCGAACAGCAGCGCCGACAGTGCCAGCACCGGCACGGCATACGGGGGCAGCCCGCTCACCTCGTCGAAACTGGACGCGCTCGACGAAATTTCGATGTTGGCGCCCAAGCCCAGCACCAGCGCGACCAGTGCGCCGCTGACCAGGATCGTCCCCAGCCAGTCCATGCGGCTGGCGCTGCGGGTCTGCGGGACGCCGCGCAGCGCCCACCACGTCAGCGCCAGACCGATCAGCGAGACCGGGATGTTGATCCAGAACAGCATCCGCCAGTCGAGCGGCGGCAGCGTCGTCCCAAAGACCGATAATGCTCCGGCGCTGCCCTCCGCGATCTGACGGTTGAGGTCGCTGAACCAGCGCACCATGATCCCGCCGTACAGATGACCCAGTACCCATCCGAGCGTGTCGATCGCGCCGATCGCGCCAAAGGGCTGTGCGCGCTTGTTCGGCGGAAACAGGTCGCCGACCAGCGCCAGACTCACCGGGACGATCGCGCCCGCGCCGAGCGCCTGCACGATTCGTCCCAGGATGATCGTCGCCAGCGCGACACTGCCAGAGTCCGGGCGCACGCCGCCAATACGATAGGCGATGTCGTAAATCAATCCGGCGACGCCATTTTCCGCCTGGGGATCGACCTCCGCCACGATGAACGAGCCGATCATGAACACGATCAGGCACAGCACATAGGCGCGCCGCCGCCCGATCAGGTCGCTCAGGCGTCCCATGAAGATCAGGCTGATGGTGTATGCCAGCAGATAGCCAGTGACGATCCAGGCAGCGTCATCGAGGACGCTCTGCACGGGCAGCTCAAGATCGACGATGATCTCCGGCAAAAATGCCGTGACGATCGTCAGGTCGATCGAGCCGATGAAGACCGGGATGGCGATGAACGCCAGCGCCAGCCAGGGATTGATCGCCCGTTTTGGGGCTGGTGGGGCGGTGGGCGACGATGGCGCGCTGGTCATGTGCCTGTGCCCTCCGGGGGATCGAGCTGAGGTTCGGCGTCGATGTCGAACAGGTCGATCGTCCAGGTGACCGGATCAGGCGTCGCGCCGGGAGCGGGCGTGACCGTGTATGGGCTGTCAAATTCACGCACGACGAAGCGCACCGGGAAGCCGTCAGCGCGCGCGACGTACACCTCGACCTCGACCGTGCCGACCGGGGCGATCAGCCCACCCAGGAGGGCGGTCACATCGGGCCCGTTAGCGGTGGCGTTCAGCTGGTAGACGGCGGCGCCGCTCTCAAGCTCGGTCGCGCCGACATAGGTCAGCGCGACCAGCGCGTCCAGCGCGGATTGAAAGCCGGTCTCTTCCGCGATCAGCGTCTCCGGGTTGAAGCCCGGCTGAAACGACTCGTTGAGCCAGTTGTTGCCCGTCCACAGCGCGCGATACCATTGATCGTCGCCCTGAGAATAGACATCGACGGTGATCGGCAGCCCGGCAGCGATCACGCGCACGGTCGCCTGCATCACGCTCGGCGCGACGTACTGCGCGGTGGCTGCCCGGAAAAAGACGGCGGCATAATCGGTGTACAGATAGTAGTCGGGTCCGGTCTGATCGACCGAGATGCGAAACGTCCTGACGGCGCGCAGCTTGTCCGCCGCCGTCGTGATCAGCGCCAGCGGATCGGGCGGCGTCTCGGTCGGGGCGGCGCCCGCGCATCCGGTTAGAATCGACGCGATCAATACGCCGATCAAAAAGAGCGACAGTGAACGCAACAGGGTCTGCCTTTCATTGGCTGTTACCAGATGGCTGTTACAAGAATGGCTGTTACAAGAATGGCTGTTACAAGAATGGCTGTTACCAGATGGCTGTTACAAGAATGGCTGCTACCAGATGGTACGCAAAGCGGCGCGGGTGGTTGCACTCATGCTAATCCGCGCCGCCTGTCAAGTCAATTCGCGCTCGGTGGCAGCGCGGCGGGGCGTGACTCCGCGCGCCGCGTCAGATGCTCGCGCAGTTGGGTGATATAGCCCTCCAGATAGGGGGCGCTGGCTGCGCCGCCCATCGCCTCACCAAGCCGCTGGAGCGTGTCGATCAGTTGGTTGAGCGTGTAATCGGAGTCGGTTGGTCCGATGTCGAGGACGGAGAGCATTGCTTCGTCGGCTTGTTCCAGCTTGCCCAGCGCCAGACTGGCAGTCAGCAGGTCGGCATACGCCCAGTAGTTATCGACTTCCGCCTGTGTCTCGCCGCGCGCCAGCCGCTCGACGCGCTTGTAGGTGCGCATCATCTCGTGCTTGTCGTGCTTCTGCATGTACAACAGCGCCAGATTGCTGAACGGATACGACGAGTGCGGCGTCACTTTGGCGGCTTGCTCGTAAGCGTAGATCGCCTGATCGAGCTGTCCGCGCCGCCGATACAACCCGCCGAGCGACCCCCACCATGATTCACCGTCTTCATCGACCAGGCGCGGCTGCGCTTTCAGGGCTTCGAGCAGATTTTGTTCACCCCGGTTCATAGTCAGATCGCGCTCGACGCCTTCCGCTTTCTTGTCGGCGCTGCGTCGGTAGACATAGCCCAGGGCGGCGCGTGCCAGCTCGAACTGTGGATCGATCTCCAGCGCCCGCATCAGATGATATTCCGCCTCGGCGAGCTGTCCATTCTGCACGTAGACGTAGCCCAGACGATAGGCGATCAGCGGATTGTTGGCGTCGAGCGACAGCGCGCGAATGTAGGTCTCAGCGGCACCCGCGTAATCCTGCGCCCGATACTGGCGTTCACCCAGGGGCAGCATCGACAGCGCCAGCGTCGCCTGTGAGGCGATCGTGCCCTGCTGCTTCAGGGTCAGGCTCAACTGATTTTCGAGTGATCTGAGATCGCGTTCGCGGTCGTCGATCTCGGTTTTGAACTGCGAGCGCAGCGCCGCGATCTCGTCGAGGATGCGTTTGCGGGCATCGACCAGGGCGTTTTGCGCGGCGAACAAGCGCGTGACGCCGACCACTCCAAGCGCAGCAGCTGCGATCGCAATCACCACGCTGAAAGCCTCGAACAAGCCCAGAAAGTTGCTGGCATCGTTGGCATAGCGGGCGGCATCCTCGGCGTTGCTGCGGGTGAGGTCTACCAGACGGCGCAGCTCGATCAGTTCAGCCTGGGTGAGCGTCCATTCGGCGGGTGGGCTGGACGACGGGGGTGTCGTCGGCGGTGGCGGCGTGGTCACATCCTGTGCGTTGACACCGACGCCGAACGACAGCGCCACCACGACCATGAAGCCGACCATGATTCGACCTGAACCACTGTGCATGAGGGCGAGCATAAAACGCATGACGACAACCCTTCTGGTGTTTTTGAATTTCGTAGGGACACATAACAATATGTCCGGGTTTTTCGCAGGCACGCCTGACGATGCGTTCGCTTCGATTAAAATCCGCAATAATTCTCAAGCCAGCTGCGCACCGGCCCCGCGCCCGCCTTGATGTGCAGAAAATGCACATTGCCCTTGTCCAGAATCTCTTGAATCAGCGGGTCTTCCGAGGTTTTGGCGCGGAAGGCATCCGCCAGCTCGTCGGCAAAGCGACCGCTGCCATCCAGTACCAGGATCGGGAAGCGGGGTTCCTGCGTCGCCATACGGTGGACTTCGCGCTTGACGATCTGCCCGCCGTTGACGACGATACACAGGCGCGGTCGGATGCCGCGCCCACAGAGCGCATAGGTGAGGTGGATCAGCGTCTCGGATTCGGTGCCAAAGTCGTCGCCGTCGGTGAGGACGAAATGGCTGTGAAAGGCGTCGAGATCGGCGAGCTGTGCCTCGGTGCGTTCGCGTCCGGGCAGCCAGACCACCTGATCCGGCGCCACGCCGATCAGCGGAAAGGTGTAGCCCCGGCGCTGGCGTGCCAATCCGATCAACTGCATGACCCCAGTGGCGGTGCCGCCGTCCAACAGCGTCACCTGGTGATCGTGCAGGAAGCGCGCCAAGCCGTCTTCGAGTGTAGCGCGGCTGCTCATCATCGACTCGGTATTCATCGCGCCCGCGCCGCCCGACACAAAAAAGGCAGGGGTGGGCGTGCTGAGATCGAGCGCGTTGATGATACTCTGCGGATTGACAGGGGTATGCACTCGGACGGCGATGGGTGCCTGCCCATTCGGAAAGGTGAGAGTCATCTTTTCCAGAGCGGTCACTGGCAGATAGTCGTCCTGAGTGGAGCCAAACAAACGTTTGATGAAGTTGACCATCTCACAATTCCTTTATGCCAGAGCCGGGACGGTTGCAGCGGCAGCATCGACAGGCACGACTCGCGATTGAAAACCCTCAATCTGCCGCTATTGTAACCTGAACTGGATAAGTCGATAGCAACTCGAACCGATCGGAACCCGACAGATGAACGTAGCCTCTCCATTTTGGTATCCATTTGAAAACGGCGCGACTCGCGGTATGCGCGGGATCGAGGGCGGGATCATCCTGGAAGACGAACAGCACGATGAAGGCGCGCGCATCACCTGGGAAAACGGCTGTCTGCGTGCCGCCTGCGCGATCAGCGTCGTCGTCTACGGGTGGGCGGGACACACCCGTTTTTTTGACGATGAAGCGACGGCAAAACAGGCATACGACGATATGAAGATCGCCCTGCACGGCGTGCTGGTGCTGCTGCCCAAACATGTCGACGATCTGATCGTGGTTGAAAAAATCGATGCAGCGATCGCGGATTTTCTGATGCGATTCCCATAACGGCGCCGAGCGCGGTATGATCGCGCTTGTCGGGACGATGCCTGCCCTGTCTGGCGCGAATTGCTATTCATATGAAAGGATAATGGGATGCTTTACGAGATGATCCTGATCGAGACCCCCGCCGAAGGCGTCGGCGTGGTACGGCTGAACCGTCCGAGCGCGCTCAACGCGCTCAACAGCCAGCTCACGGGCGAGATTTTTCATGCGCTGGAGGCATTCGACGCCGATCCCGCCATCGGCTGCATGATCCTGACCGGGAGCGACAAAGCTTTTGCTGCTGGCGCCGACATCAGGCAAATGGTGGAGCTGACGGCGATCGACATGCTGCATGACGATTTCACGGATTGGGAGCGGCTCACCCGCATCAGGAAGCCGGTGATCGCGGCGGTGAGCGGGTGGGCACTGGGCGGCGGCTGCGAAATGGCGCTGATGTGCGACCTGATCGTCGCCAGTGAGACGGCAAAATTCGGACAGCCCGAAGTGACGCTGGGGATCATGCCCGGCGCGGGCGGCACACAGCGCCTGACGCGCGCGGTCGGCAAAGCGGTCGCTATGGAGGTCATGCTCGGCGATCGCAAGCTGACCGCGCCAGAGGCAGCGGCGGCGGGACTGGTCAACCGGGTCTTTCCGGTCGAGAGCTATTTCGATGAGACGGTGAAGCTGGCGGCGAAAATCGCCGCGATGCCGCGCGTGGCGGTGCAGCTCATAAAAGACGCGATCAACAAGGTCTATGAAACCACGCTGGCACAAGGTCTCGATTACGAAAAGCGTAATTTTTATCTCACCTTCGCCACCGAGGACAAGACCGAGGGCACGACTGCCTTTCTCGAAAAGCGTCCGCCGCAGTGGAAGCATCGATGAGTACCATGCGCGCGTCCGCCGCGCTGCGCACGACGACGCTGCTCTACACCGGGGGGCTGCGCGGCGATCTCGATCTGCTGCCGCGCGTGGTCACCTTCCTCAAAGGGCTGCGCGCTGAATTTGCTGCCGACCAGATCGTGCTGCTCGATGTCGGTGAGGCATGTGCCGACGAGTCGTGGCACTGTGCTGCCACCGATGGGCGATCGATGCTGATGGCGCTGGACGGCATGGGCTGCGATGCCGCCAATGTGACCGGCTATCTCTCGCCCGAAGGGCGCGCCAGGCTGGTCGAGCTGGGCGATTCGTTTCGGCTGCGGCTGCTGGAACACGATCAGGTCTATGCGGTGGTGCAGACGGGCACGCCGCCGCTGACCGTCGCGCTCGGCGGCACGCGGGCGACGCAGTTCGTGCAGCAGACGCTCACGCTGATGGGCGTGAAATCGGGTGATGTCGGGGTGGCGCACTGTGTGTACAGCGCGCAGGGGTGGCGGCTGGAGTCCAGCGGCATCTACGTCATGCCAGCGGGCACACCGCCCGATTCGACGCTTGCCGGGCTGGTCGATTTCATCCGTGCCGAGGCGCGCGCTGCCCAGAAACGACGCGGCATGATCTGAATAGCGCATCAAGGTGCATCGGCGCACCATCCCTTCACCAAACTGCGTACACGATCATGCTACAATGAGACTGTGCATTCCCGCCTATCGGTTCGACGAGGACAGCCCATGACCGTGCATCAAACCATCGCCGATCGCTATGAAATTCTCGAACTCATCGACGAGGGCGGTATGGGGCAGGTCTTCCGCGCGCAGGACACCCAGACGGGTGAGATCGTCGCTATCAAAGCGCTCAAAGACCACGTCGTCGCGCAAGACCCGACCCTGGTCGATCGCTTTTGCCGTGAGGCGCTGCTGCTGCGCAAGCTCAATCACCCGAATATCGTGCGCGTGTACGACACCTTCGAGGAAAAAGGGCGCCATTACATCATCATGGAGTACATCTCCGGCGGATCGCTGGCGCGTGTGCTGCGCCAGAGCGGGGCTATGCCCGTCGAGCGCGTGGTCGCGCTCTCACTCGATCTTGCCGACGCGCTCACCCGCACCCATCGCATGGAGATCATTCACCGCGACCTCAAGCCGGGCAACGTGCTGCTGGCGGAGGATGGTACGCCGCGCCTGACCGATTTTGGGGTGGCGCACATCGGCGACGGCGCCACGATCATGACTCAGGTCGGCTCGCTGCTGGGCACGATCGCCTACCTCGCCCCCGAAGTGACCGAGGGTCATGCGCACAACGAAAAGAGCGACATCTGGTCGTTCGGCTTGACCCTGTACGAAATGCTGACCGGACGCCATGCCTTCATCGAGTCAACCCCCGCCACGATGCTCACCGCAATCATGCGCAAGCCTGTGCCCGATGTGCGCGCGCTGCGTCCAGAGGTGCCGGAAGACCTGATGCTGCTGCTCGATCGGATGCTGGCGAAAAACCCCGATGATCGCATCGGCAGCGTGCGCGAGATCGGCGCCGAGCTGGAACGCATCCTGGTGATGCTGCGCCGCGAAGCCGCCGAGCTGCGCGGCATCGACGCTACGCCGCCCGCGTCGCGCTTCAGCGCCACGCCCGCGACGCCACAGCCCGCCGTATTCGAGCTGAATATGCCCAATCATCCCACCACCGTCCCGCCCGCCTCGCCCAATACCCCTGCCTCGTCGAGCGCCGGTCTGACCCCCTCACAGACGAACCTGCCATTCCCAGCCACGCCACTGGGGGCGACTCCGATCGAGCCGCGCACCACGCGCGTCCTCAATCCGCGCCTGTTCATCGCCTATCGCCGTGAGGACAGCGGCGAGATCGCCGGACGGCTGTACGAACAGTTGTCCACCGCGATGGGCGAAAATGGTGTGGTACGCGATGTCGATCGGTTCGCGGATCGCACCGTCTCGCGTTACGTCCTGGCGAACGACGTGGTTGGGTCAGTCGATGTGATACTGGTGCTGATCGGACCGGGGTGGGTGGGGATGCCGCGCGACAAACGCGCCTCCGTCAGCGGACGGGCGATCGACAATCCCAAAGACAGTGTGCGGATGCAGATCGAGGCGGGGCTGCGTCGCCCTGACATCCTGTTGATCCCGGTGCTGGTCAATGACGGTGTGCTGCCCGATCAACTGCCCGCATCACTGGAGGGGCTGCGTGACATGACCCCGTTCGTGATCGCCTCCGACCAACCGCTCGAAGCGCAGGTCAGGAAGCTGGTGCGCACGATCAACGATCATTTCGGGCTGACGCAGCAAACACGCTCGCCGCTGATCTGGGGCGCGGTCGCGCTGTTGGCTGTCCTGGTACTGGTGGCGGTGATGCTGCTGCTGTCCGCGCTGACGGGCGCCGCCCCCGGCGCGACTCCGGCGGCGGTGGCGCCCGTCGCACCGGGTGAATACATGGTGCTGGTGGCAGACCTGGAAGCGATGCAGAACAGCACTCGCAGCGCCACGCGCCTGATCGTGGACGACCTGACCGAACGATTCGAGCGCCAGACCTCGATCTCGCCGCTGCGCGTGCGACGTTTGAATCGCGTGATCGCCTCGGCGGATCAGGCGCGGGCAGCCGCCGATGAAGTCGGGGCGACGATAGTGGTGTGGGGCAACTACGGAGACGATGTGGTCGAGCTGCAAATTCAGATCGGCTCGCTGGCTGCCTTTCCGACGATGCCGTTCGAGCGCGCCGACATGGAGCGGATCGGCAATGTGCGCGCCCGGCTGACCGATGAGCGCACGCAGACCGTCGCCTCGCAGGTGCTGACGATCCTGACCCTGCTGCAAAATGCCAACGGCGACGGCTATGAACAGCTGCGCACTCTGGTGATTCACGACGAGATGAATATCACGCCAGCGGAGATCGTCGGCGGGGGCGCGGCGGCGCTGACCAGCCGTGCGCTGGCTGAATTCTTCAACGATACCCCCGCCGCGCTGACCACGCTCGATGAGGCGATCGGGCTGGAAGCAGGCAGCCCTAATCTTTATGTGGTGCGCGCGCTGGCACGCCAGCGTGTCGGGGATTTCAGCGGCGCCTCACAAGACCTCGACACCGCCGAGCGGCTGGCGCCCAATTGGGTGCAGCCCAATTATCTGCGCGCCAATTCATACATCTTCCAGGGTAACTACGCCGCCGCCGCTGCCGCCTATGACCCGATCGTCGCCGCGCGTCCGCACGATTGGTTTCCGGTCAATTATCGCGGTGCGATCTACTATGCACTGGGCGATTACGCCCAGGCGAAACGCGATCTCGAAGCCTCGATCGCCCTCCAGCCGACCGCTAATTTTCCGTATCCATTCGCCGCGTTCATCGCCATGCGCGAGGCGCGTATCATGGACGCACGCGGCTATATGCGCACGATCCTGACCGAGTTTCCCGATCCGACACTCGCCACGCGCACACTGACCGCGCTCTATGGCGATGGCGATGCGGTGGTCTGGGGACCGATTTTTTCCGGCTTCACCAATTTACTGCTGGGACAGCACAACCAGGTATTGCTGGATGTCGAGCGCGCGCTGGCGATGCGCCCCGATCTGGCTGATCTCTACGCCATGAAAGGTCTCGCCTACTGCAACATGAACGAAAAAGAGAACGCCGAAGCCGCCTACACTCAGGGATTGGCGATCGAGCCCGCACATCCGCTGCTGCTGATACTGCGCGCCGAGGTGCGCGGCTCGCAGAATATGCTGCTGCCCGCGTTCAGCGACGTGACGGCGGCGTTCATGAACGATGACAATGGCGAACTGCAAAATATGATGTCCGATATCGATCTGACGTGTATCAATTTTTTCTCTAGCCTGGTCAACGACGACCTGGCGCTGCCACCGGCACCGTTGTCATAGGGACGCATGACGCGGCGTCCGCAGCGCACGCCATTTCAGGTGATCACCACCAACAGCTTGAGCAGCGCGAACAGCCCAAAGGCGATCTGGGCGGCGATAGCGGCGCGGGTCGATCCGGTCAGGATACGTACCGCGCCGAATACCAGCCCCGCCAGCAGCGGCGCACCCAATCCGTGCCAGTAATACGGCGCCGTTACCACGCCGCCCGTGAAATAAAATGTCGGCGTGTAAGCGAGGAAGTGAAATACGCCGAAGAGCAGCGCGGTGACGAACAAGCCCGCCCATCCGCCGAGCGCGGCGCGCAGCGCGGGCTGTGTCACACCGCTGAACAGCAGCCCTTCCGCGATCGGTTGTAAGATGACCACGAAAGCGATCGACGGGAGCAGCGCGCCGACGCTCAACGCGCGCGCGCCCAGGGTGCTCACCAGCAGCAGCTCAGGATGCGCAGTAAACTGTCCTGTCAGCGCCAGCCCGATCACGTCGATCGCCACCGCCGCGCCAAAGGCGATGAACATGATCAGCAGCAGCGGGGTCGTCGGTGCGCCGAGCCTGAGCGCGGCACGATCGCGCGCGCGCGTCTGCCATACCAGCAGCGCGATCAGCCCCGCCCCGATCGACCAGCCGTATACCGGGATGATTCCCGGCTGAAACAGCGATTCCGCCGCCAGTGAGCCGATGATCACCAGCAGGAAAATTGCCGCAATAATGGTGATGATCGCCGTCATTGGCTTCCAGGGTGGCTGCTCGTCCACCTGTGCCATGCGTGTCATGAGAGAAGGTGTGTTACCGCTTGCTTTTCTGGTCGGTCGTGTCATGATTTCATTTCGCCAGGCTGATTGACGTACATAAGATGAAAGTATAGCCGATGCCCCGCGCGATCCCGACCTTTATTCGCAACCGCTTAGACAGCGAGCGGCTGATCCTGCGTGTCCCGCAGCCCGGCGACGGGCGCATGATCCATGCCAGCATCATGGAGTCGTTCTCTGAACTCACTCTGTGGATGGAATGGGCGCGTACCGCGCCGTCGTTGAGCGATTCCGAGAGTCATATCTACGAAATGGCACGCCTGATGAGCGCGCGTGAAGAGATCGGCTATCTGATCGTGCGCCGCGACGATGGCGTGCATGTGGGGTCGATCGGGGTGCATCATATCGCCTGGGATGTGCCGCGCTTCGAGATCGGCTATTGGGGGCGCATCTCGATGCACGGACATGGCTATATCACTGAAGCGGTAAATACACTCAGCCACTATCTGTTCGCCGGACTGAGCGCGGAACGAGTCGAGATTCGCTGCGATGCCCGCAATGTGCGCAGCGCCGCCGTCGCGGAGCGCTGCGGGTTCACACTCGAAGGGCGGATGCGCAACGAACGGCGTACCCATGCGGGCGCTCTCAGTGACAGCCTGATCTACGCGCGGCTGCGACAAGACTATCACGCAGCCGCACAACAAAGCGGGCGCACCCTGGGATAGGGTGCGCCCGCTGCCTGAATGAGCTTCGGCGAATCACGGCTTTCTCGACGGACGCATTGTTATGCGTCCTTACAGGCTGCTGAAGCCGTGATTCCCTGAGATTAGTTGATCGACGTGAGGGGCTGCTGTGCCGTCCCGACCTGTCGCTTGTTGTTCCGGTACGTCTCGCCGAGCATGGAGAAGAGCCAGCGGGTGAGCTCGCCCGTGAAGAGTACAAGGAAGTACAGGACTTGAAACAGCACCAGCGCGCCGACGAGTGTCATGAAGGCTTCCATTGCTTGGTCTCCTTGTCTCTACAGGGACGCGCGGCAGGTCGAAAACGAATGCGCCGCGCGTATGTCGATTGACACCACTAGTATATGTTAAATTTAGGTTAAGGTCAATAGCCTTTCCTTAATTATTTACGTCCTGGATATCTAGAGGGGTAGTCGAAAGAAAAAACGACTGCCGACGCCGAATGTGCTGGTGACGCCGATCTGTCCGCCGTGCAGATCGATGATCCGTTTGCAGATCGACAAGCCTAATCCGGTGCTGGTTTCATTGGCGGTCGGCTTGGTGCTGACGCGCTGAAACTCACCAAAGACCATATCGATCTCGTCAGGGCGTATCCCCTGACCCTGATCGTATACCGAAAATTCGACTGCGCCGTCTACCTGCGCCGCCTCAAGCATGACGCTGGTGTCGCTGTGCGAGAATTTGAAGGCATTGCCGAGCAGGTTGTTCAACACCTGTTCGATGCGCTGTGGGTCGAGCGTCACCAGCGGCAGATCGTCGGGCACGTTCGTCACCAGCGTGATCCCTTTGGGATCGCCGATGAAGCGGTTCAGCCGCGATACCCGCTCGATGAAAGGCGCGATCGCCGTCGGGACGAGGCGCAGAGTCAGCTTGCCCGACTCGATGGCGGTGATGTCGAGCAGATCGTCCAGCAGTGCCAGCATTTGATCGAGCGCCTCGCGGATGATGTCCACGAATTTAAGAGTATCTTCCGGGCGCGATCGGGGATGTTTGAGCAGATCGGTGAAACCGCGTATCACGGTGATCGGGGAACGCAGGTCATGCGCTGCCATGCCGAGGAAGCTGTCTTTTTGCGCATTGAGCGCCTTGAGGCGCTCGTTCATCTCGCCCAATTGGAGCGTGCGCTCGCCGACGCGCTGCTCCAGCAGGATGTTGCCCTCTTTCAGCTCGAAGACCAGCTTGCGGTTCTGCACGATCAGCGCATAGCGCTCAAAGGCTTCGCGCACGATCGTCTCCAGCTCGACCGGATCCCAGGGCTTGGGGATGTAGCGAAAGATGTTGCCATCGTTGACCGCCGCGATCACCGCCTGGATGTCGGCGTATCCGGTCAGCAGCAGCCGCACCGCGTCGGGAAATTCCGTCTTGATCTTGCCGAAAAATTCCGAGCCGCTGATGCCCGGCATACGCTGATCGCTGATGATCACCTGGATCGGCGCCTCGGTCATGATGCGATAGCCTGCCGTCGCATCGGATGCCAGATAGATGGTATACTCCCGACGGAATTGCCGTTGCAGCGCTTTCAGGATTTCTTCTTCGTCGTCGATGATCAGCAGGTGTCCGGGTCCACCGAGGACAGCTTTGCTGTCGATCGGCAGCCCGTCGATGCGCGTCAGTTGAGTCAATCGTGCAGTCCTTGCAGTGATTTAGGCAGCGTGATGGTGAAGGTCGTGCCAACATCCGGTGTCGAGTCCACCGTCAGCGTCCCGTGATGGCGCTCGGTGACGATCTGATAGGCGATCGCCAGTCCCAGACCCGTCCCCTTGCCGATCGGCTTGGTGGTGAAAAACGGCTCGAAGATGCGCGGCAGGATCTCCGGCGGGATACCGACTCCGGTATCGGTGAAGGTCATGACGACGTGATCGCCCTCATCCCATCCGCCGATGGTCAGCGTGCCGGACTCTGGGATCGCCTGTGCCGCGTTGATGATCAGATTGAGAAATGCCTGATTGAGTTCCGCTGGATAGCACATCAGATGCGGCATCCCGTCCAGCTCCAGCATGACTCGCACGCGGTTTCTTAGCTCGACGCTCGCCAGGATCAGCGTGCTGTCGATATTGTCGCGCACATCCGCCAGCTTACGCTCGGCTTCATCCAGGCGTGCGAACGTGCGCAGCCCATCGACGATCTTCTTGACGCGACTCAGCCCGCCCAACGAGGCGCGCATCAGATCGCCAACATCGGACTGTACAAAGTCGAGATCGGCATCGACGCGGATGGCGCGCGCATCGCCCTCTCCCGCGCGCGCGGTCGTGATTGTCTCCAGGCGCGCGTAAGCGTCAAAAACATCGTCGAGCGTGCGCTGCAAGCTGTGCAGGTTGCTATTGACAAAGGCGATCGGATTATTGATCTCGTGCGCCACGCCCGCCACCAACTGACCGAGGGCACTCATCTTTTCGGAATGGACCAGCATCGCCTGGGTGTGACGGAGCTGTGCCAATGTCTTTTCGAGTGTATCGCGCTCACGACGCAGCGCCGCTTCTGCCTCGACGCGCGCGGTCACATCGGTCTGTACGCCGACGAAATGCGTCAGCCGTCCGTCTGAGTCGTGAACCGGGGAGGTGTACAGCTCGTTCCAGAACAGCGAGCCGTCTTTGCGGTAGTTACGCAGCAGCACGGTGCAGTCGTCGCCGGATTGCAGGCAGGCACGCAGCCGCAGCAGTTCCGGTTGATCACGGTCGTCGCGCTGCAAAAAGCGGCAGTTGCGTCCGATGCTGTCGTCGAGGCTGTAGCCGGTGATGCGCGCGAAAGCGTCGTTGACATAGATCAGCGGAAGCTGCGGGGCGGTCGCGTCGGCAATGGTGATGCCGCAGCTCGACGCGCTCATGGCGCGATCGTGCAGCTGCAGTTCTGCGCGGGTGCGCGCGAAAAGCTCGCTGTCCAGAGTGTTGTTCATAAGGTAGTTAGGGCAGAAAATACCTGTTCAATCATCATATCGAAATAGTATCACAAACTGCGACATGTGCCACCAGGCGGATCGCGCCCTGAGGCGATCGGTCAAACTGCACAAAGCGGTTGTATACGGGCGTCGATCGTGATTATCATAGCGTCTCTCGCATTCATCATAGGCGTGCGCTGGATCGCGCTAAAAAAAATGCGTTACATGTTCTTTTTTGAAGAAGGAATCTTCTCTATGCCTCCTGTTTTATCACTGCGTCATTTTCGTGCGGCGCCGCTGCTGGTCTGGATTATGCTGGCGCTGCTGCTCACCATCGCCAGTACCAGCGTGCTGGCAGCGGACAACAACGTCAATTGGAACGAGCTGGGACACAACAGCCGCGATCCGCTCTACCGCTACCCGCAAGGGGCAGTCCCGACCGGGACGGCGGTCACGCTGCGGTTTCGCGCGGTCGATGGCGATCTGACCAACGCGCAGGTGCGCGTGTGGAACGATCGCGTCAACATCTCGACCGTGTACGACATGACCCGCGTCGCGTCGGGGGTCACGTTCCCCGGTGACGCCAACCTGTACGAATTCTGGGAGGTGACGCTGCCCGTCAGCGCCGTCTCGACCGTCTACTGGTATCGCTTCATCGCCACCGATGGCAGCGCGACCGCCTACTACGAGGACGACGACCGCTATACGGGCGGTTGGGGTGCGACGATCGGCAGCAGCCCGGATCGCGGCTGGCAGCTGACGCACTACGATCCGGCGTTCGAGACGCCCGACTGGATCAAGAACGCGGTCGTGTATCAGGTGTTCGTCGATCGCTTCCGCGACGGCAACAGCGCCAACAATCCGGCTGCGGGCGGCTTCTTCTACGGCGCCAATGACACGCTGGTGCGCTCCAACGCGGCAGACTGGAATACCCGCGTCTGCGATCCGCGCTCGGCGCCAGGCAGCAGCAGTGTGTGCGCGGGCGGCTACAGCCAGAATTTTTACGGTGGCGACCTGCAAGGTGTGATCGACCAGCTCGATTATCTCGACGGTCTGGGCGTGACGGCGCTCTATCTCAACCCGATTTTCGAGTCGCCGTCGAATCACAAATACGACACCACCGACTTCATGCAGATCGACGACAATTTCGGCGATCTGGCACTGTTTCAGTCGCTCTCGACACAAGCCGAGGCGCTCGGCATCCGGCTGATCCTGGACGGCGTGTTCAATCACACCTCGTCGGACAGCATCTACTTCGACCGCTATGGACGGTTCAGCGAGAGCGGGGCGTGCGAGTCCAGCAGCAGCCCGTACATCGACTGGTTCCCGTTCAAGCCGTACACCGGGGGCGGCACCGCACCCTGCTCGGACAACCGCGATTACAACTACTGGTTTGGTATCTTCGACAGCCTGCCGGTGCTGGATCACGATGACGCGGGCGTGCGCTCGTATTTCCTGGACAACGGCACCGCCTCGGTCGCGCCCTACTGGATGCAGTGGGCGGACGGCTGGCGTCTCGATGTGGCGCCGGAGATCGATCACGGCACGCTCAACGATCCGAGCGACAATTACATGGAGACGCTGCGCGCCGCCGTCCATGCCGTCAACCCTGAGACGTACATCGTCGGCGAGGAATGGGGCAACTCGACCTCGTGGACGATCGACAATCAGTGGGACGCCACCATGAATTACCAGTATGGTTCAGCGTTCCTGAGCTTCTTCCGCGACGAGAATTTCGTCGATAACGATCACAACGGCGGCAGCTCGGCGGGAGTACTGGCGCCGCTCAGTCCGTACTGGTTCAATGAGCGCATCCTCAACTGGCGTGAGCGCTATGCGCCCGAAGCCTATCATGCGATGATGAACCTGCTCGGCAGTCACGACACCAGCCGCGCGCTCTTTATGCTCGACCACAATACCGACACCGCCACCACCGCCACCTACAACAACCCGGCGTATGACTGGAGTGACTCGATCGCTCGCCTCAAGGGTGTGGCGATCGCGCAGCTGACCATGCCCGGCGCGCCGACCATCTACTATGGCGATGAAGTCGGCACCGTCAACCCGCCCGCGTGGGATGGCAGCCAGTGGCAGGACGATCCGTACAACCGCGTGCCCTATCCCTGGCTCGACCAGACTGGGACGCCGTATTACACCCACATGCAGACCAGCGGCGCGCAAACGGCGATCAAGGATCACTACGTCACGCTGACGACCGCGCGCAATGCCCATCCGGCGCTGCGCACGGGTGAACTGATCCCGGTGCTGATCGACGACACTGCGGGTATATACGCCTATCTGCGTCTGATGTCCGACGACAGCGACGCCGCCCTGGTGATCCTCAACAACGGCGCCGCCGATGCAGCCGTGACCGTCGATCTCAGCGGCTACACCCCGGTGGACGCCGCCTGGACGGAGCTGTTCAGCGTGGCGGTCTACACCGCGGACGCCAGCGCCGATCTCACCATCCCGGTCGTGCCGTTCAACAGTGGCGTGGTGCTGTTCCCAGTCACCTCGTTCGCGGGCGGGCGTCCGGCGGCGGTGACCGATCTCGCTGGCACGCCAGCGGCGAATCAGGTCACGCTCGATTGGTCGGATGTCTCCGGCGCGGCAGTCTACAATGTCTATCGCAGCCGTCTGAGTCACGGCGGTTGGCAGTTGATCGCCAGCCCGACGGACTCGACCTATCAGGATACCGGGCTGACCAACGCGGTCAAATACTGGTACATGATCGAAACCGTCGCCGCCAACGGACTGACGGGCGACGACTCCAACGAGGTCGGCATCATCCCGGCGATCGACCTGGGCGGGGGCGGCGTCTGGTACAACCTCCAGTACCCGCACACCATCGAACACGTCCTGAGCGCCACCAACGAGACGCCGAATATCTACGGTCAAATCTGGATTCAGGGTGTGACCGATACCGGTGCCGCCACCGCTGCGCCGGGCATCCGTGCCCAGGTCGGCTATGGACCCGCCGCCGATGCGCCGTCGTCCGCGTCGTGGACGTGGTTCGAGATGGCGCCCAACGTCGGCTACGATTTCGCCGGACAGAGCAACGACGAGTACGCGGGCACGATGCTCCCGACTCAGGTCGGCACCTTCAATTACACCACCCGCTACAGCGCCGACGGCGGATCGAACTGGTTCTACACCGACAAGAACGCGCCGCCCTATGACGCCGCCGACGCGGGCGTACTGACCGTGACCGCGCCGACCGACGTGATCGCCCCCGCCGCACCGACGGGTCTGACCGTCACTGGGACGACTGCCGTCAGCGTGATGCTGGCGTGGGACGCGCACCCCAATACCGACGGCGACCTGTTCGGTTTCGTCGTCGATCGCGCCCCGGTCGTGGGCGGTACGACGGGCACATTTACCGAGATCGCCAGCGTGACGGGCGCCGCCGCGGTGAGCTACACCGACGCCACCGTGACGACGGGCGAGCGCTACGAGTATGTCATCCGCGCGGTCGACACCAGTCTCAACGAATCGACCGCCTCGAACAGCGTGCAGGCGCTGGCGGAGATGCGCGCCGTCGATATCACCTTCCGCGCCACCGTGCCAGCGGGTACGCCTGGTGTGGTCTACATCGCGGGCAACTTCGGGTCGGGCTATCCGCAGTGGAACCCCGGCGCGATGGCGATGACGCAGGTATCGCCCGGCGTGTGGGAACGCGAATTCAGCATCCTCGACGGCACCCAGGTCGAGTACAAGTACACGCGCGGCGCCTGGGAAATGGTCGAGAAACAAGCCGACGGCAACGCCGAGGTCGATAACCGCCGCGCCACCGTCGATTACGGCACCACCGGGGTGCAGACGGTCGAGAACACCATCGATAACTGGCGCGATCCGTTCGTGACGACGATCGTGCCGGGCAATGGCACCGCCGCGCCCGCAGCGACGACGATCGCCGCGACCTGGAATCAGCGCATGAACGAGGGGTCGGTCGAGGATAGCGCCGGGTTCACCGTGACGGGTCCGTCTGGCGCTGTGACCGGGACGCTCGATTACGTCGATGCGACGCAGACGGTCACGTTCACGCCGTCGAGCGCGCTGGCACCGGGTGCCTATACCATCAGCATCAGCGGACGTCAGGACGCGGGCGGCGATACTCAGCAGGTGACGCAGACCTTTACTTTTGGCGTCAACGCCTACGACCTGAGTATGAACTCGTGGTACAACCTGCAATACCCGCCTGCGATCGAGATCGTGTTTGGCGCGGGCGCGACGCCGAATATCTACGGTCAAATCTGGATTCAGGGTGTGACCGACGCCAGCGGCAGCGCCGTTCCGAACGTCAAGGCACAGGTCGGCTACGGACCTGCCGCCGACGTGCCGTCGTCCGCGTCGTGGACGTGGTTCGAGATGACGCCGAACTCCGGCTACAATTTTGGACAGAGCAACGACGAATATCAGGGCACGATGACGCCCGGCGCGGTCGGGGTCTTCAATTTCACTACCCGCTGGAGTGCTGACGGCGGTGTCACCTGGTACTACACCGACAAGAACGCCCCGCCGTATGACGCCGCCGACGCGGGTGTGCTGACCGTGACTGCGCCGACCGATACCACCGCGCCCGCCGCGCCGACCAACCTGGTCGTGACCGGGACGACGGCGGTCAGTGTCGGCTTGGGCTGGGACGCGCATCCGAACACCGATGGCGATCTGGCGGGCTTCAAAATTTATCGCGCGGTCGTCACCGGCGGAGTCGCCGGGACGCCGACCGAGGTCGGTAACGTGATGAACCCGGCGGCGGTCGCCTTCAGCGATACCACCGTGACAGCGGGCACGACCTACGAATACACCGTCAAGGCGATCGACAGCAGCGCCAATCAATCGGCGGCGTCGAACGCGGTGCAGGCGACTCCGGTCGCGCTGATGGTCGCGGTGACTTTCCGCGCGACCGTCCCGGCACACACCATCGGCACAGTGCATCTGGTCGGTGACTTTGGCGCGGCGGGCTATCCGGGCTGGGATCCCGGTCTGATGCCGATGACCGAGGTGTCACCGGATGTCTGGGAGATCGTCCTCAACCTGCCAGACGGCTACAGCGCGCAGTACAAGTTCGCGCGCGGCTCGTGGGATAAAGTCGAAAAAGAGATCGACGGCAATGCCGAGACGCCCAACCGTGTGATCACGGCGGCGCACGGTGGCACCGGCATGCAGACCGCCGCCGGAACGGTCTCCAACTGGCGTGATCCGTATGTCATCCTGAGTATGCCGGAGGCGGGCGGAATCCTGCCCTACAACGGCACGGTGACGGTCGGCTGGAATCAAACGCTGAACGCGGCGTCCGCCACCGACCTGGCTGGCTTCACCGTCACCCGTCAGGGCGGCAGTGCAGTGGTCGGGACGCTGGCATACGACGGCGGGACGGGGATGCTCACCTTCACCCCGTCGGCACCGCTGACCGAAGGGACCTACGATGTGGTGGTGGCTGGGCGCACCGATGCGGGCGGCGACTCGCAGCAGGTGACCTTCATGCTGACCTTCAGCGTCCCGGCTGCGCCCGCTGTGCCGACGGCGATCGCGCCGACGGGCACGCTGGCTGCCGCGCCGACGATGTTTAGCTGGAACGCGGTGGAGTCTGCTGCCTGGTATTACCTGTGGATCGGCAACACCAACGGATCGCATGTCCTCGACCAGTGGTACGCGGCGGCGGATGTGTGCGTGGGCGGTATCTGTTCTGTGACCGTGAGCGCTGCCATGATCGGCGGCGTGTACGACTGGTTCCTGCAAAGCTTCAACGCGCTCGGCGGCTACAGCGCGTGGAGCGCGCCGACCCGCTTCACGGTCGCGCTGGCGCCCGGCATGACCACACCGATCGCGCCGACTGGCACGATCGCGACAGGTATGCCGAGGTTTGAATTCACCGAGGTGCCGGACGCAGCCTGGTACTACCTGTGGGTATCGGGTCCTGACGGCTACGTCATGGATCAGTGGTATGAGCGCGGCGCTATCTGTGCGGCAGGCGTGTGCGCGGTGACCCCTGGTCTCAATCTGTTTGCAGGTGCCTATCGCTGGTGGATTCAGGCGTGGAGTACGACGGGCGGCTATGGTGCCTGGGCGGGGGCGTTCAACTTCAGCGTCAACCGTCCGCTGCCCGCGCCGACCCCGATCGCGCCGATCGTCTCGACCAGCAGCACGCCCGTGACCTATACCTGGAACCGTCTCCCCGGCGCCACCTGGTACTATCTGTGGGTGAGCGACGTGCGCGGTCCCAAGCTGATCGACCGCTGGTACGCGGCGGCGGATGTGTGCGTGGACGCGATTTGCTCGGTCACGCCGATCCTGGCGTACCGCATCGGGGACAATTACCGCTATTGGCTGCAGGCGTGGAGCGAGACGGCTGGCTACAGCCCCTGGAGCGCCGAGACGCGCTTCACGGTCACCTCGTCGGGTAGACGCAGCGACGACACGACCATCATCGAGCAGCCCGTCGAGATGGGCGTGCAGCCCGAAGTCCTGGAGATTCTGCCAGAAGAGGAGTCCAGCGCACCGTAACGCTGATGCGGGTATCATAAATCTATTCCGTAGGGGCGAGCCATCGGCTCGCCCCATTTCATGTATGCACCTACTAAGGGACTAACCCATGACCGTATCCATCTGGCAGGCGAACGGGACACAGCCGCGCCGCGCGGTCGATTTTCTGGTGATCGGTGCTGGACTCGCCGGGGCGTCGGCGGCGTACTTCGCCGCGCAGGCAGGGCGGCAGGTGGTGATCACCGAGACGCGCAGTCCCGGCTTGGGCGCCAGCAGCCGCAACGCCGGCTTTATGCTCACCGGGCTGGACGCCTACTATCACGACGCCATCGTGCGCTATGGACATGATGCCACGCGCGAGCTGTGGGCACTGAGCAAACGCACCCACGCCCATTGGCGCACATTTATCGCGCGCGGCGGCGTGCAGTACGCCCAGATCGGCTCGATGCTGCTGGCGGAGAGCGCCGCCGAAGCCGTCGATCTGGAGCGAGCGGCGCGTGCCATGAACGACGACGGCATCGACTGTAGCTATCATGACCACGACCCGATCGGGCGCGGTTATCTGGCGGCGATCGCCCAGCCCGATGACGGCATGGTGCAGCCCTACGAGCTGGTGCAGGCGGTGATCGCGGCGAGCGGCGCCGAGGTGGTGAGCGATAACGAGGTCTATCGGCTCGACATGCCGACCACCGATGCGGTGCTGGTGCATACCCGCCAGGCGATCTTCGAGGCGCGCCATGTCATGCTCTGCACCAATGCCTACAGCGGATCGCTGCACCCGTATTTTGCCGACAAGGTGATCCCGACGCGCGCGCAGTGTCTCGTGACCGCGCCGCTGACAGAGTCGGTCATCCCGACCTGTGCCTACAGCGATTATGGCTATATGTACAGCCGCATGACCTTCGACAACCGTCTGCTGATCGGCGGCGGACGCAAGGATTACCGCCCGCAGGAAGCCGATACCACCGACGATCGCGTCAGCGCTGGCGTGCAGGGCGTGCTCGACCGCTATCTGCGCGAGCGTTTTCCTGAGGTGAGCGCACCCGTCGATCGGCGCTGGGCGGGCATCATGGGCTTCAGCATCGATGGCGCGCCGCTGGCGGGGACGCTGCCCGATATGCCGCGCGTCGGCTTTGCGGTCGGGTTCACCGGGCACGGTTTGTCGTTCGCGGCGGGGACTGCGGAACGCGCGGTCGATCATCTGCTGCATGGCGCGTCGCTGGGCGCGATCGACGCGCGTCGGCTGGAGTAGGGGGCAGCGCATCGAAGAGGGATTTGGCGCGCCAAATCCTGAAATTGGGTGACGGCGGCGTCAGCGCACGCGCAGCCGCGCAGACGTGAGCCGACCCAGTACCGCCGTCCCCGCAGCGGTCAGATTGTTTTCGCGCAGCCCGTCGCTGGCGGCAAAGTCGATGACCGTCTCCGACGCCGATGCCAGCGCCCGGAACCGGAGGGTGGCGGCAATAATCCGCGTGTCCGGCACCGGGGTGAAGCTGCCGACCGCCAGATCGATCATCCCGCGCGCGTTGTCGTACTGGTTCGCCAAAATCAGTAGGAACGACTCGCCAACGGTCACCGACTCGACCTGCAAACGCGCGGGATCGAAATTCAGCGCCAGGGCTGCGGCGTCGATCGGCTCGCCCGCGCTGTCGATCTGGACGCGCACCTCGAACGTCTCGCCTGCACGCAGCGCCCGGCGCGGCGCGATCAGCGACAGCGCCGCGTTCCCAGACAGGATCGCTGCCGCGCGCAGCGCACCCCCGCCGCCAGGACGTGCCGCGCCGCTCTGACCGAAATTGCTCGCCAACAAACTATAGTCGCCTGAATTGACCTGATTATTCCCATTGAAGTCGGCACGCGGGTCGAACTGCGGCGCGCCGAGGCTGTAGCCATAGGCAGCCGCCAGGATGGAAAAATCGGTGATGGTCACCCCATTACTGTCATTAGCGTCGCCTGTGCGCATTCCCTGTAATCCGCCGAAGCTGGCGCGTTCGAGCGCGGTGTCGAAGGTCAGCGGCTGTAAGACGGCGAGGTGCTGCGGATGCTTCAGCCAGACCTGATACTCCCCGAACGGGATTGCGCCCGCATCGAAGATCAGGCTGCTGGCGCCGTCGGCGGTCACGCTGGCGGTCAGGGTCGGCGTGCCAGGTTGAGACCACGCCATGACGAACGGCTGCGCGGCGGCGGGGCGGGCTTGCAGCGTGACGGCGGCGTTGAGGAAACGGACGGTCGCGAAGCGCGCAACCTCAGGATAGGTGACATAGGCGAGTCGATCATCGATGGGGCTGAAAGCGATCGAGTCGGAATAATCCCAGATGCGTTCGAGAAACTGCCCGGTCTGACCGTCCCAGACCTGAATGGACGAACCCGCTACACTTGCCAGTAAATCGTCATTGCGACTCCACGCCAGATAAGAAAGCTGATACGGCAGCAGTCCGGTTTGCATCTCGAACACCTGATCGGTGCTGGCGATATCCCAGACGATGATCTTTCCATCTGCATAACCGATAGCGATTTCGCTGCCACTTGAATTGATGGCGAACGCGAGCGCAGGCACGCCGGTAATGCCAACTGGCACAAACGTACCTGTGGTCAAATCTACAACATCTACCGTGCTAAAAAGATTCAATTTTACGACACGATTGTTGCCTGCAGACGGCAGCCAGGCTATTTCGGTTGTTCCGCTCATTGAGTCGCGGTACAGGATTTGATAGCTGCTGGCATCGATAATCGTGGTATCTGTTTCATAGAAAATTGGAGAGCCTCCAACGACTATGCGCTGACCGTCCTGACTCCAGTCCAGTAACTCTAACGATCCATACTCTGAATACGGTAAGCTTACTTGGGCGATTTGTTGCCCTAAATCAGTCCATACACGAAGGAAAGCATCTTCTGCGACAGTAGCAAAGCGCTGGCTGTCGGGACTCCATGCCACATCTGTAACTATATAATATCCCCAGGGCGTTACGGGGTAATTCATGGCTGCATCAACAAGTAATCCTCCATTCGCTGCATCCCAGACGCGAATAAGATAACTGCCTACGCCTGCGATCTTGGCACCATCCGGACTCCATTCCAGGTCGAATGGTGCTGATGGTGCCAGCTGTGCAGCCGTCGAACCGGCGTCGATCGAGTACAAGGATGTACTCAGAATCATCAGCATAAAAAGCAAGCCGGATTTGCGTGAGAAAAACTGTTTCATCATGCCTCCCTGTGAAATGCTACCAGCCAAAGATAACCCAATTGCGAAACGAGCTGCCTGCTCACGATCAACTGCAATTGGAAACTTATCCGCGCCCACGTTATCATTATGATCTGCACATTCGCTTGGGACGAAAGGTTCACCAAACCTATGGATCAGCATTACGAAGAGTGGAGTACCAATGCGCCGCGCGGTCTGCTGCTGGTCGGGGCGGGCGTGACGGTCGTCGGGCACGCGGTCGTCCTGAAAGCGCGCAAACGCGGCGGCTGGTTTTTCTTTGGCTTGATCGGCTTGATCCTGCTCAACGCCGGACTCGCCATCTTTGGCGAAGCAGTCAAACATCGCACACTGTACGAGCAAAAGCTCGGTATGTAGCCGCCGCGCGCGTCGCGCACCATCAGCGCGGCGTATCGGGGAAGAAAGCCTCAATCTACCATGCTCCCCTTGAGCGGGCGCCGTTCTCCCGGCACGATCGATCGACCCCGGCTGTTGGACTTGCTGCAAGGCGTGTTGAGTCACCGGATCACGCTCATTTGCGCACCATCCGGCTATGGCAAGACCACTCTGGCAGCCCAGTTCGTGGGACAGGTCAGCGCCGCCGTCATCTGGCACACCGTCGATGCCGCGCAGCGCGACGTGTACAACCTGCATCTGCGCGCGACGGCTGCCATCGGCACGACTTTCCTTCGGCTGGCGGCACCTCAGCCGACGGCGGGCATGGCACCCGCCCGGCTCGTCAAAGACCTTACCCGCTTTCTGCACGCGCAATCCGGATCGATCGTCTATGTCCTGGACGATTTGCAGCACCTGGTGGGTGCTGCTGGCGCTGAACAATGGCTGAGTGGACTGGCCGCCGGGCTGCCCGCCCATGTGCATCTGCTGATCACCAGTCAACAGGTGCCGGACGTGATCACCGCGTCCATGATCGCCCGGCGCGAGGTGCTGGGGATCGGTATGGAGAAACTGCGTTTCACCACCGACGAGACCGCCCGGCTTGCCGAGTCGTTGATCGGCAGCGCCGCTTTTGAACCCGATCTGGCGCGTGTGACGGCGCATCTGGAAGGGTGGGCGGCGGGCTTGTCGCTGGCGCTGCAACCGGTGCCGACGACGTTTCTCGATCCGGCGCTGTTCGCGGTCGGCACCCCAGAGATGCTGTTCGACTCGCTGGCGCGCAATCTGTTCGACGCCCAAAATCCGGTCGTGCAGGACTTTCTGCTGCTGGCATCGACCCTGCCGACGATTACCCCCGAACTGCTGATCGGCGCGCTGGCGCTGCCGGGTGCGCTGCCGCATCTGCAGGAGGCGATCGATCGCGGCTTGTTCATCGCGCCCGTCACGGGTGGGATGGCGCTGCATGGGTTGTTCCGCGCCTTTTTGCAGCGCGAATTCAAGGGGCGCCATCCGGCGCGCTGGCGTGAGGCACATGGCGTGGTCGCGGCGTGGCACGAGGCGCGTCTAGCGGTAGACGAGGCGGTCGCGCACTATCTGGAGGGCGACTATCACGAACAGGCGCTGCGCCTGATCGATCTGTATGCCCGTGCGCATTACGATCAGGCGCGCTACGAGACACTGTTTCGATGGGACGCCGCGCTCAAAGCACAGCGCCTCACCAGCGGCTGGCTGCTGTACCTGTGTGCGGCGGTGCTGATCGATCGACTGCAATACAGCGAGGCGCGCGCCAATCTGAGCGAGTCAGAAGACGCCTTCAGCGCTGCTGGCAACGCTGAAGGCTTGGCGCGCGTGCGGCTGATGCAGGCGCACATCGCGCTGCTCGAAGGCAATCACAACGCAGCGTTCACCATCGCTGAATCGGTGCTGCACGCCGATGACACCCCGCCCGCGCTGCAAGGCGCCGCGCTGCGCGTGCGCGGTCTCACCCATCTGCGCGCGGGCAGTGCGCCCGACGCGGCAGCGGACTTCGAGGCGGCGCGTCCGCTGTACGAGACCTACTGCGATCGTCTGGCGCTGACCAAGCTGCTTGGCGATCTGGACGAGGCATACCGTCAGGTCGGGCGCGTGCATGACGCGGCGGAGTGTCTGCGACAGATTGTGGCGATCCGCCGCGACTCGCCCGGTCAGGTCGGCTTGGCGACCGCGCTCAATCAATTCGGGTTGTTCATGTATCTGCGCGGCGAGCTGTCGATCGCCTATGAGCTGCTCGACGAGGGCATCCGTCTGGCGCTGCGCACGGGCGACCGCCGCACCGAAGCCTATATGTGCTGGAGTATGGGCGACCTGCTGCGCGATCGCGGGGCGTACAACGATGCGATCCATCAGTACAATCGCGCGCTGGAGCTGGCGGGAGTCGATGAGCCTTATGTGCGCTGCGGCGTGTTGATCGGGCTGTCGCTGCTGATGCGCTGGCGTGGCAGTCCCGACGACTCGCACAGCCTGCTGATCGAGGCGGGCGCGCTGGCTGGGGCGCACGGCTTCAGACTGGAGAGCGCGACGATCGTGGTGGCGCGCTGTGCCCTGATGCCCCTGAGCATGTCGTCCGATGCTGCCCTGATCGAGCTGGCGGGCGCGCTCGATCGGCTGCACACGCTGAACGCGGGCATGGCGGTCGCGCACGCTCTGGCGATCGTGGCGCTGCTGCACGTCATGCGCGGCGACCTGAGCGCGGCGGACACGGCATTCGCCGCGCTGCTGGCGCGCATCAAGGAAAACCCGCTCATTCAGACTGCGATCGCGGAGATCGCGTTTACGCCGATGCTCTACGACGCGCTCGCTCGGCTGGACAAACGCTATGAGCCGCTGCAAAAGGCAGCGCGGGCGCTGCGCAAGTCCAGCGCGCAGCCGTCGAATATCATCCCGCTCGACAACGGCAGCAGCGCGCCGACGATGAGTCTCAAGGTGCAGACGCTCGGTAAAGAGATTTTCGAGCGCGACGGATCCCTGATTCTGCCCAACGAGTGGAAAGCCCACGCCGCCCGTGTGCTGTTCGTACATTTACTGGTCGAGGGAGCGCAGCGCCGCGAGGACCTGTGTCTGCGCTTCTTCCCCACCACCGACGACTCGAAGAAAGCGCAGAACCTTTTTCATACCACCGTCCGGCGCGCGCGCGATGTGATTGGCGCGAACGTGATCGTGTTTCAGGACGATGTCTATATGATCAACCCTGAGGTCAGTATCTGGTGCGACGCGCTGGTATTCGAGCGTGCGGTGCGCGACGCCAAAGGCAAGCCGCGTTATGATCCGCTCACCAGCGAGCTGTGGCGGCGCGCACTCGATATCTATCAGGGTGACTTTTTGCCCGACTGCTATATGGATTGGGCGCTCGACTACCGCCGTCACCTGTCCGAGGTGTATCTCGACGCGCTGATCACGATGGGCGAGATCGCTATGGCGCGCGCCGATCTGGTCGAGGCGCTGCGCTTGTTTCTGCAGGCGCTCAAGGTCGATCCGCTGCGCGAACACATCTACCGTCAAGTGTTCCTCATCTACGCGGGCATGGGTCTCCGGCACGAGATCGTCGCGCAGTGGGAAAAGATGAAACGGCTGTTCCTGGGCGAGCTGGGCGTCCTGCCCTCCCCCGAAACGGTGCAGCTCGTCAAAAATCTGCTCGCCTGACGGACGTATCTCGCTGCGTCACACAATCGTCCCGCTGCAATGAGAGTCTGACGGACGCACCCCGGTGCGTCCGTTTTTTTTCTCCCTCAAAAACCCCGTAAGTACGGCGTTCAGCGGCGCCTTTTAGAGTTGAAAACATCAATCGACATGATGTTTTCAATGCTAAAAGGTGCTTCTCATGAAGACGCAAATCGTCCTCGCCTCCACCTGGATCGGTTCCAACACTCGTTTCGCCAAGACGGTGCTGCTGGTCAGCCTGCTCGCTTTGAGTCTGGTCGGTGTCGGCATCGCTGGCGCCGGCTCGCAGACCGGTGGACCCGACGTTCCGGGACCTACCTGATCCTGATAGTTACGAGGTCGATCAATGGCACGTTTGCAACGGCGCCTCGATGAGGCGCTGCCCGCTGCTGAACCAAACGTCGTGCGCAAGCCGCAGTCGATCTGGCAGGGCTTTCTCATCAGCGCCGAGGAACACAAGCGGATCAACCGTCTGCTGACCGCGGCGCTGCTGGATGACGCGCTCTGCCATCGCATCGTATTCGAGCGTGATACCCACGTCATGGCGTCCTATGGTCTCTCGATCGAGACGCAGCACTGGCTGTCTGGCATCCACGCCGACTCGCTGGAAGCGCTGGCACAAGAGATCGCATACGCATTCTAATTCTGATAACTGACCGAAGCACTGCGGCGGGGAGATCACAGTTTAACCGACCTCAACATCCCTTCGATGATCGCCGGGACGAGCCGCAGCGTTCCCGGCTGCCGCCAATTCACACCGTCAACAGATGCAGACCTGGAACTAAAATCGATGACCCCTACCAGCCGCGTTCCAGTCGGTAAGAGGAAGATTCCGCGTGAACAAAACTATCCTGGTCGTGGACGACGAGATCACGATCTCGAAAATGCTGAGTCTGCTGTTGCGAAAACACGGCTACGATGTGATCGCCACCATCGACCCGCTCAAAGCCGACAGCATCCTCGATGTAGTCACGCCCGCGCTGATCATTCTCGATTACATGATGCCGGAGATGAGCGGGATCGAGCTTTGCCGCCAGCTCCGGCGGCGGACGGATACGCGCGATACCACCATATTCATGCTGTCTGCGCTCAACGATCTGGCAATCATCCGCGAGAGCCGCGACGTCGGGATCGATGCTTATTTTTCCAAAGATGAGATGACCGGCAGACTGCTGGAAGCCATCGAGCAGCACACCCGCTTCACACAGAAGGCATGAGCGGACATTCCGCGTTATAATCACGCGCGTTCATGATCACGCACGTGAGGTGTTATTTTTGTGAAACAATACATTCTTTCTCTCGATCAAGGCACGACGTCGTCGCGGGCGATCCTGTTCGATCGCGCGGGCGCGATCGTCGCATCGGCGCAGCAGGAATTCCGCCAGATTTATCCGCAGCCGGGATGGGTCGAACACGATCCCTTTGACATCTGGCGCTCGCAGTACGATGTCGCGCGTGCGCTGCTCGACAAGCAGGGCGTGACAGCCGAAGCGGTGGCGGCGATCGGCATCACCAACCAGCGCGAGACCACGCTGCTCTGGGATCGCGCCACAGGCGAGCCGGTCGCCAACGCGATCGTCTGGCAGTGCCGACGCACTGCCCCGTTGTGCGAACAGTTGAAAGCGGAGGGGTTCGACGGCACGATCCGTCAGATCACCGGGCTGGTGACCGACGCTTATTTTTCCGGCACCAAGCTGGCATGGCTGCTGGACAATGTGCCGGGGGTGCGTGCACGCGCTGAACGTGGCGAACTGGCGTTTGGCACCGTCGATACCTTTCTGATCTGGCGCCTCACCGAAGGGCGGCTGCACGTCACCGATGTCAGCAACGCCAGCCGCACGCTGATGTACGACATCCGCGCGGGGGAGTGGAGTCAGGTGATCCTCGATCGGCTGCGTATCCCACGTGAGGTGCTGCCGACCGTCCTGGCGAGCAGCGCCGTCTATGGCGAGACGACGCTGCTGGGCGGCGGCGCGATCACCATTGCCGGGGTCGCGGGCGATCAGCAGGCTGCCACCTTCGGGCAGGCGTGCTATCAGCCAGGTCTGGCAAAGCAGACCTATGGCACGGGTTGTTTCATGCTGATGAACACGGGATCATATGCCGCCGTCTCGACGCACAACCTGCTGACGACCGTCGGCTGGAAGCTGGATGAGGCGCCGACTCAGTACGCGCTCGAAGGCAGCGTCTTCATCGCCGGGGCAGCCGTGCAGTGGCTGCGCGACGAGATGAAGCTGATCGAATCGGCAGCGGAGACGGCGGCGATCGCCGAGAGCATCCCCGACACCGGTGGCGTGTACATGGTGCCCGCCTTTGTCGGCTTGGGCGCGCCCTACTGGGATCAGTTCGCGCGCGGGGCGATCATCGGCTTGACACGCGGCAGCGGGCGATCGCAGCTCGTGCGCGCGGTGCTGGAGAGCATCGCCTACCAGACCCGCGATGTGGTGTCCGCCATGCAGCAGGACAGCGATCTGGCGCTGGCTGCACTGCGCGTCGATGGCGGTATGGTGCGCAACGACTTTCTGATGCAGTTCCAAGCCGATATCCTCGGTGTGCCCGTCGAGCGTCCGGCGGTGATCGAGACGACCGCGCTCGGTGCTGCGTATCTGGCGGGGCTGGCGGTCAAATTCTGGGAGTCACAGGACGAGATCGCGGCACAGCGGCGGGTCGAGCGCATCTTCGAGCCGGATATGTCGGTCGATCGGCGCGAGTCGCTGTACGCGGGCTGGGGGCGTGCCGTCGAGCGGTCGCGCGGGTGGGTGACGCCATGAACCCTGACGCGCCGCCCAGCGCCGCCCGTTCGCCTATCGGTTTGCGCCGCCTGGTCAGCCAACGGATCGCGGGGACGGTCTTTACCGACGCGGCTGCGGTCGCCTCATGGCTGGGCGCTATGCAGGGACAGGATTACCCGGGCACAAAGTGGGCGTTCGGCGTGCGTATGCCGCACAGCACCGCCGCCGACATCGATCGCGCTATCGCGGATCGGTCGGTCATCCGCTCGTGGGCGATGCGCGGCACGCTGCACTGTATGGCTGCCGCCGATGTACACTGGATCATCGATCTGGTGGCGGCGCGCCTGATCACGCAGACCGCACAGCGCCGCGATCAGCTTGAACTCGATGACGAGACGATGAGGCGCGCGCTGTCTTTGGTCGAGGACGCGCTCGCTGAAGGCGGCGAAATGACGCGCGCGGAGCTGTTCGCCTATCTCGAATTGCACGGGATCGAGTGCGACAGTCAGCGCGGCTACCACATTATGATGCGCGCGGGATTGGAACGGCTGTTGTTTCAGGGCGCAATGCGCGGCGCCAGCTCGACCTTTGTCGCGCTGCCGTCCGGCGCGACACTGCCACGCGACCAAGCCGCCGCCCTGCTCGCCCGCCGCTATTTCATCAGCCGCGGTCCGGTCATGCTGGCGGACTTCATCGCCTGGTCGGGGCTGCTGACGGGGGAGGCGCGCGCCGCGCTGGAGGCGATCAAGCCTGAGCTGGTCGCGGAAACGATCGATGGGCAGACGTACTTTTTCGCGCCCGACGCGCTCGCGCCGCCCGACCAGTCGGTCTATCTGCTGACCGGCTTCGACGAGTACGTGTTGGGCTACCGTGAGCGCGGCGCCGTGCTGGAGCGGCGCTATGCCGATGCGATCTGTCCGGGCGGCAACGGCGTTTTTATGTCCACGATCGTTTATCATGGACATATTGTCGGGACATGGCGACGCACGATCAAAAAAGCCACCGTCGAGATCGCGCTCGCGCCATTTCAGCCGCTCGACGCTGAGGCGCTGCACGGGTTGACCGTCGCGGCGGCGCGCTACGGTGAATTTCTCGGTCTGACCGCCAAAATAATTTCGTAGGGACGCACAAACAAGGTGTCCGTTCCCTAAAGACGCACAACAACACGCCCGTTTCGTAGGGACGCACAACAATGCGTCCGAGTAGAAAGACACATGATGGAATGTGATGTCCTGATCATCGGCGGTGGCGCGACAGGCGGCGGCATCGCCTGGGACCTGGCACTGCGCGGTGTGCGCGTCATCCTGGCGGAAATGGGCGATCTGGCGACGGGCACCAGCGGACGCTATCACGGGTTGCTGCATTCTGGCGCGCGCTACGCGGTGCGCGATCCGGAGAGCGCCAAAGAGTGCATCGACGAAAATATCATCCTGCGCCGGGTCGCGCCGGAGGCGGTCGAGGACACCGGCGGCTATTTCGTGCTGTGTCCCGGCGACGACAGCAGCTACGTTGATCGCTTTTTGCGCGGCTGTGCCGACAGCGGCATCCCGACGCGCGAGGTCAGCCTGAGCGAGGCGCTGCGGCGCGAGCGCGTGCTGAATCCGCGCCTCGAAGCGGTGTACGAGGTGCCGGACGGCTCGTGCGACTCGTGGGATCTGCTGCACGGCTTGCAGCGCGGCGCCCGCGAGACCGGACGCGCCGAATTTCTGACCTATCACAAGGTCGAGACCTTCCACAGGACGGGCGATCAGCCGGGCGATGCGATCACAGGCGCGCGGCTGCTCAATCTGCGCACGGGCGAGTCGATCGACGTGACCGCCGCGATCACCATCAACGCCACCGGTCCCTGGGCGGCACAGGTGGGCGCGCTGGCAGGTGTGAGCTTCAAAATGCGGCTGAGTCGGGGCGCGATGCTGGCGTTCAATATCCGTTGGGTGAACACAGTGATCAACAAGCTGCGCGCCCCCGGTGATGGCGACATTTTTGTGCCTGTCGGCACGGTCAGCGTGATCGGCACCACCAGCGTCACCACCGACGATCCCGGTGATACCCGCGTCGATCGCTGGGAAGTGGAGCGCATCCTCGATGAAGCCGAGGCGATGACGCCAGGCATCAGCCGGGCGCGGATTTTGCGCGCCTGGGGCGGGGTGCGTCCGCTCTATGATCCAGGCGGCGATGGGCGCGGCGCCAAGCGTACTTTCACCGCGCTCGATCACGGCGTGACCGACGGGGTGCCTGGTCTGATCAGCATCCTGGGCGGCAAGCTGACCACCTATCGACTGATGGCAGAAAAAGTCGCTGATCTGGTATGCGCACAGCTCGGCATAACCATCCCGTGCGCGACCGCGACTACCGTGCTGCCGGGCGCGCACGCGCCCTATGGCAACTTCAAGGCGGAGTCGACGATTCCAGTGACGGAAGCGCTGCAAGCGGCGGCGGCATCGGGTGCTGACGACTCCAGGCTGCACCGCCTGCGCGATCGCCTGGACGCGCTCGAACATGGTGACAATCCCAGTCCGCTGATCTGTGAGTGCGAGATCGTCACCGATGCGCAAATTCGCGCAGCGCTGGCGGGCGGCGACGCGCACACGCTCCACGATCTGCGCCGCGACTTACGATTGGGGATGGGACCCTGTCAGGGCGGATTTTGCGCCTATCGCGCGTGTGGCATCCGCCACGATGTCACGCATGACACCCCCGAAGGCAGTATGGCGGTGCTGACCGAGTTTGCCGAGCGCCGCTTTTTGGGGATGAAGCCGCTGTTGTGGGGGCACAATCTGCGTCAGGCGCTGCTGGCGGAACATCTCTACGGGCGCATCATCGGCATCACATCGGGGGACGCGCCCACCGTCCAGACCACGCCCGATTGGTCGAACGTGCGCATTCCGCGCCTGACCCTGAATGGCGGGCGTCCGCCGCGCATCGTCATCGTCGGCGGCGGACTCGCCGGGCTGACTGCCGCATGGGTGAGTGTCACCGCCGGGGCGCGCGTCGAGCTGCTGGCACAGGGACAGGGCGCGCTCACGCTCCATCCTGGCTGGATCGAGACCGGGGATGTGGTGGCACTGTCCGGCAGCAACGGACATCCATATGCCCACGCTGGCGAGTCGCTGGCGCTCGGCTTGGACGCGATCGACTCGGTGACGCGGCTGGAGAGCAGCCCCGCACCCGGTCAGGCGATCCAGGCGATCACCGCGTCGGGGTCGCTGCGATCGGTGGCATTCACCGTCGGCGCGCCGTATCCGACCCTGCATGGGCGGCGCGTCCTGGTCGTCGGGTTTGCGGGCTGGCGCGACTTTTACGCGGGCTGGTGTGCCGATCGGCTGCGTGCCAGTGGCATCGACGCGGCGGCGGTCGAAATTCCCTTTCCGATCCGCCTGGGCAATTTCGATACCTGGACGGTGGACGCCGCCAACTGGATCGACACCGACACCGGGCTGTCGCACCTGATTGATACGGTCAAGCCGCGCCGCGACGGTGCCGACGTGGTCGCGTTTCCGGCGGTGTTGGGGTTCCGACCGGAAATCCGCGCCTGGCTGGCTGACGCGCTCGGCGCGCATATCGTCGAGATTCCGACGCTGACGCCGAGCGTGCCCGGTCTGCGTCTCTATCACGCGCTGCGCCGGGCGCTGCTGGCGGCGGGCGTCCGCTTCACTATCGGCACGACCGTCGAGGGCTTGGCGTTCGCAGACGACGGCGAACGCGCATCGGGCGTGTATGCGGAGACGGCGGCACACGGTCGGGCGCGTTTCGTGCCTGGCGATGCGATCGTACTGGCGACCGGCGGCTTGTTTGGCGGCGGCATCGACAGCGACTATAAAGGAAATCTGCTCGAAGGGGTGGCGGCGCTGCCGATCCCGCACGCGCCCGACGTGACCGCGTGGTGGAGCCAGCCGTTTCTGAGCGGACGCGCGCAGCCGATCCATCGGGTCGGCGTGATCACCGATGGCACCATGCGTCCGATCACCGAGGCGGGGGGCGCGCTGGCGATCAATCTGTTCGCGGCGGGGCGGCTGCTGGCAGGCTACAGTCCGGTCGCGGAAGGCAGCACCGAGGGCGTCGATCTGGCGACCGGGGCGGCTGCGGCGGTCGGCGCATTGCAGAGCGTGGGCTTGGCGTAGTGCATGGCGTGCCATGCTCAGGAAAAAAGGGCGACATGAACACTTTGATCGACATGAATACCATTCCGATCGGCGGTGTCTACGACTCGGTCGAGTTCACCGCCGACCTGTGTATCAAGTGCAATATCTGTACGTCGGCGTGCCCGGTCGCGCCGGTGACCGATCTGTTCCCTGGACCCAAGACGGTCGGACCGCAGGCGCAGCGCTTTCGTATGGACGAGCCGCGCGGCGCCGAGTCGCCGGATGTGAGCGTCGATTACTGCTCCGGGTGTGGCATCTGCACGATGGTCTGTCCGCACGGCGTCAGGATCATGGAGATGAACGCTCGCGCCCGCGAAAAGCTGTACGACGGCGCCATCCCGCTGCGCAATCGTATCCTCGGTCGATCGGAATTGATGGGCAGGCTTGGTCACCGCTTCGCGCCGTTTCTGAATTGGGGCGCTCGGATTCGTCCGGCGCGCATCCTGGTCGAAAAGGTGATCGGCATCCACCGCGACGCCCCGCTGCCCGTGTTCGAGTTCACCCCGTTTCGGGAGTGGTTCGCGCGCAACAAACCGCGTCCACAGGGGACGCCGCGCGGACAGGTCGCCTACTTTCATGCCTGTGCGGGCAACTACTTCGATACGGCGGCGTCAAAAGCGGCGGTGTTAGTGCTGGCACATAACGGCTATGATGTGGTGCTGCCCGAACAAACCTGCTGTGGACTGCCGATGCAGTCCAACGGCGAATTCGACGCGGCACGGGCGCACGCGCGCCGCAATCTGACCTGGCTGAGTGAATATGCCGCACGCGGCGTGCCGATCGTCGGCGCGTCCACGTCGTGTACGCTCAGTCTCAAGTCGGATTATCGGGAAATTCTGAGCGTGGATCACCCGGCACGCGATACCGTCGCGCTGCACACCTACGACATCAGCGAATTTCTGCTGCTGCTGGCGCAGCGAGGCGATTTGCGCGACGATTTTCAGACGATGCACCTGACCGAGGGCACGACCATGCTCTATCACGCGCCCTGCCAGCAAAAGGCGCACAACATGGGTCAGCCCGCGCTCGATCTGTTTGACCTGATCCCCGGCTTGCGTGTGCGCCTGGCGGATGCGGCGTGCTGCGGGATCGCGGGAACGTATGGTTTCAAAGAAGAGAAATACCAGATCGGAATGGACGTGGGACAAGCACTTTTCGAGCAAGCCGCCGCCCCGGATGTGAGCGGTGCCATTATCTGTGACAGCGAGACCTGCCGCTGGCAGATCACCCATGCCACCCAAAAACGCTCGATCCACCCGGTACAACTCCTGGCGGCTGCCTACGGGCTGATGCCACTGTGAGCGACGACAATCTGATCGAGCTGACTCTCGACCGTCCCGCGCACGGCGGTTACTGCATCGGGCGACATGACGGCAAGGCGATCCTGGTACGTTTTGGGCTGCCCGGCGAACGGGTGCGTGCGCGCATCACCCAGGATAAGAAACGGTTCGCCTTTGCCGAGACGGTCGAGGTGCTGGAGGCGTCGCCGCATCGCGTCACGCCCGGCTGCAGGTATTTTGGAACCTGTGGCGGCTGTCACTGGCAGCACGCTGCCTATAATGAGACGCTGGCGATCAAACAGGCGGTCGTGGTCGAGCAGTTCGCGCGCGTCGGCGGGATGCCCGATGCGCCGATCCTGCCCACATTACCCACGTCCGATCACTACGGCTACCGCGTGCATGTCACCATGCACGGCACGCCCAACGGTGCGCTCGGCTTCGTCAGCGTCGATTCACGCCGCGCCATCCCGATTGAAGCGTGTCCGATCGCTCGACCCGATGTCAACGACGCGCTCGACGTGATCGCCCGGCGCGGGATGCTGCACGCGCCCGGATCGCGGCTGCGCGTGCAGGTAGGCGATGTGCCGCCGTTCGTGACCGCGCGCATGGTCAAGCCGGACGACGACGAACCCGACGACGACGCGGTAGCGCAGATTTACGACAATTCCGAGTCGGGGACACCGTTCGTCACCTACCGCATCGGCGGACGGACATTCCGTTGCAGCGCTGGCGCCTTCTTTCAGGTCAATCTGGCGGGCGCGGCGATCCTGATCGACGAGGTGCTGGCGCGGCTGGCGCTGACCGGGAGCGAGACCGTCCTCGATCTGTATTCCGGCGGCGGCTTGTTTTCGGCGTTCCTGTCCGAACACGCTGGCGCGGTGATCGCGGTCGAGAGCGCGCCGCTGGCGGTCGCGGACGCCAAAGTCAACCTGCTTGATTGTCCCAATGTCGAGATGCGCGTCGGACGGGTGGAGGATATGCTGACCGATCTGCTGGTCGATGCCGCCGTCGTCGATCCGCCGCGCGCGGGCATGAAACCAGAGGCGCTGTCGGCGCTGATCGCCGCCTCGCCGCGTCGGATCGCCTATGTCTCGTGTGACCCGGCGACGCTGGCGCGCGACGCCAAAGCGCTGGTCGCGGCGGGCTATACGCTGACCGATGTGCAGCCCGTCGATATGTTTCCGCAGACCTATCACGTCGAATGTGTGGCGGGGTTCGTGCGTGAGTGAGACGACGAACACCCTCCAGGAAATGCCGCCGCCCGCGCCGCCCCCCCGGAGTGAGAAGCATGATCCGCCGTCGCTGACTCTTGGACAGCGGATCGCGCGCACGCTGATCGCCGTGCTGTTCGGCGTGCTGCTGTCGCTGCTGCTGCTGGAGGGCTTACTGGCGCTCGATCCGGTCGGCTTGCGCTACATCCGCGACTACAAGATTCTGTCCGACCAGATCATCCCGGCGGAGTCGGGGTATACCTATGCACCCGGCGTCTATGCCTTGTCGCGCTCGGTCGTCACGATGCGCGATGACGGCACACGGCTCGTCCCCGACTCCGCGCCCGACGATACGCCCGCGCCGCTGGTATTCGTCGGCGACAGCGTGACCTTCGGCTTGGGCGTCAGCGACGATGAGGCTTTCGTCAACCTGATCGCGCGGGATATGCCCGGTACGCGCGTCGTCAACGCCGGGGTGCCCGCCTACAATGTCGTCAACATCGCCCGCAGCATCGCAGAACAGCCCGCCGACGCGCGTATCGTCTACCTGATCAGCGACAATGACGCCGATCCAATCTACCAGCCGAGCTTTGACCCCGCCGAACGGCTGCCCGATCTGCCCTGGACTGCCCTCTACTGGCGTTTTCTGCCGACCGTGCTGGCGGCAGCCGACCCCAATTTTGGCAACGCCGGGTCTGACCTGGAAATGTTCCGCCGCGAGGTGACGGCGATCGCCGCCGATCCGCGCGTGACGATCATCGGCTACGACAGCGCGCTGACGCCGATCGCCCCCGGCGCGCAGGTGATCCAGCCGTTCACGACCCGACTCAGCTTCGCGGACAAGCACCCCGACGCGCGGGGGCACAGAGAGATTGCCGACCAGATAGGCGATCTGCTAAAATAACTAAATCCAGATTCGATATCTTCGGCAAAAATGGTGCATGAAACAGTATGAACAATTATGCTCCATCCGCCAATGTTCAGGATGAAGTCCTCACTTTTTTGCTCGCTTCGCCTACAGCCGAACAAATCATGACATTTCGTGCATCGGAAGCTGCACAGGAACATTTGCGCTTTCTGCTCGAAAGCAGTCGAAACGGCACATTGAGCGACTCTCAACGTGCTGAGTTGGAAGAAGCGAGTCAAATCAATCATTTCGTGCTGCTGCTCAAGGCGAAAGCCCGTCAATCTTTGCAAGCGTTATGAAATCTGAATTCGTGACAACAGGTAACCAAACAATGGGCACGTCATTGAGCAAAGCAATCGAAGCACTTTCCAAACTGCCCGAAGATCGCCAGGAAACGATGGCACAATGGATTCTCGATGAGCTTGTGGAAGAACAACGTTGGGACAGCGCCTTTACCGGATCGCTGAATCAGCTCGCGCAGTTGGGAGCAAAGGCGCTTGAGGAGCATCGCACGGGTCGCACACAGGAACTCGACCCGGACTCCCTTCCGTGAAATCACGTATCAATGATGATTTTCTGACAGTGTATCGCCGCCTCCCGAAAGATGTGCGTGAACAAGCGCGAAAAGCATATGCGCTTTTCAGAGATAATCCAGGTCATCCGAGTTTGAGTTTCAAACGTGTCTATCCCAACGCGCCGATATTCTCCGTCCGCATCAACAAGTCTTATCGCACCGTTGGCATTCTGGCTGATGACAATGAACTGATCTGGTTCTGGATTGGTTCGCACGCCGATTACGATCGGCTGCTATCTGCCCTGTAGTTCTTTTTGAGATTATTCCATCTTTTCGGTACACTAATCAAATCCAGATTCGATTAATTTTGGAGAAAGTTTCATGATGACTCAACAGATGACTGCACCCGGCGTCGCCTTTGGTTTGAGCGACGAACAAAAACAGCTTCAGAAGATGGCGCGTGAATTCGCCGCCCGTGAGATCATCCCGACTGCCGAACATTACGACAAGACCGCCGAATTCCCGATCGAGATCATCAACAAAGGGCGTGAGGTCGGGCTGGTCAACCTGAATATTCCGCTGGAATACGGCGGGCCTGGCGCGTCGGTGCTGGAAGAGGCGATCGTCGCTGAAGAGCTGGCATACGGCTGTTCCGGCATCAGCACCGCCATGAGCGTCAACAACCTGTCGTCGCTGCCGATCATGCTCAGTGGCACCGACGCGCAAAAAGAACTGTGGCTCGCGGAGCGCATGGTCAACCAGGGTCAGCTCGCTGCCTACTGCGTCACCGAGCCGGGCGCCGGGTCGAACGTGGTCGGGATGCAGACTCGCGCCGACAAAGCCGACGGCGGCTATGTCATCAACGGCTCGAAAATCTTCATCAGCAATGTCAACTATGCCAGCTTTTACACCGTGTTCGCGGTCACCGACCCCGCCGCGCGGCACAAGGGCATTTCCTGTTTCGTGATCGACCGCGACACGCCCGGCATCAGCGTCAGCCGCCACTTCGACAAGCTCGGTCAGCGCGCCGCCGACACCGCCGAGATCACCTTCGAGAATGTCCACGTCCCGGCGGACAACCGCATCGGCGCCGAGGGCATGGGCTTCATGCTGGCGATGAAGGTATTCGACCACAGCCGACCTGGTGTGGCGGCGGGCGCGGTCGGTGTGGCGCGGCGGGCGCTGGAAGAATGCGTCAAATACGCCAAAGAGCGCGAAACCTTCGGACAACCGATCTGGCAGCATCAGGCGATCGGACACAAGATCGCGGACATGGCGATCAATATCGAGGCTGCCCGGCTGCTGGTCTATCAGGCGGCGTGGATGGTCGATCACGGCGTGGAAAATCCAAAGGTGATCGCTATGGCAAAGGCGTTCGCGGCGGATATGGCGATGCAGGTCACCGTCGATGCGGTGCAGGTATTCGGCGGCTATGGCTACATGCGCGAATATCCGGTCGAAAAGCTGATGCGCGATGTCAAGGTGTTCCAGATTTACGAGGGCACCAGCGAGATTCAGCGTAACGTGATCGTGCGCGAACTATTCCGCTGATCCGAGCTGAACTCAGGCGTAAGATCACGGGCTATGGGTGACGGACGGCACACGCCCTGCATCACCTTCCGCGTTATGATAAGCATGACAATACGACCTGACGCACAAAGGACGGAAGATGACTCTGGGCATTACGACAGATATTGCGATCGTCGGCGCGGGCATGGCGGGGCTGATGGCGGCGCGCGCGCTGACCGCCGCCGGTAAGAGCGTGTGGCTGTTCGACAAGGGCATGAGCGTCGGCGGGCGCATGGCGACGCGGCGCGTCGGTGCGGGCGTGGCGGATCACGGCGCGCAGTTCTTCACCGTGCGCACGCCGGAATTCGGCGTGCACGTCGCGCGCTGGCTGGCGGACGGATGGGTGTTCGAGTGGTCGCGCGGATGGGCGGACGGCAGCCTGATTGTGACACGCGATGGACACGCGCGCTATGCGGCGCGCGGCGGCATGAACGCGCTCACACGGCACCTGGCGGACGGACTGCAAATCGTCACCAACGCCAAAGTGACAGCGGTCTATCCCCATCTCGACGGTTGGCAGATCGCCAGCGACGGGCGCGATCCGGTCAACGCGGCGGCAGTGCTGCTGACGCCTCCTGTGCCCCAGTCGCTCGCGCTGCTCGACGCGGGCGGGACGGCGCTCGACCCCGACGACCGCGCCGCGCTCGCCGCGATCGAATATGAAATGTGTCTGACAGCGGTGCTGCTGCTCGACCGTCCAGCGGGCATCCCTATGCCTGGTGCGATCCAGCGCGAAGGCGTCAATATTCAGTGGATTGCCGACAACCGCACCAAAGGCATTTCGCCGGATGCTGCCACGCTGACCATGCAGGCATCGGGGACCTACAGCCGCCAACTGTGGGACGAAACCGATGAGAGGCTCATGAACATCTTTCGCATCGATGCGATGCCGATTCTGGGTGGGGCGGCGATCGTCGAGATGCAGATCAAGCGCTGGCGCTATTCGCGTCCGACTGTGATCCATCCCGACCGTGCGCTCAAAGCCAGGAACTATCCGCCGCTGCTGTTCGCCGGGGATGCCTTTGGCGGACCGCGTGTGGAAGGCGCGGTAATGTCTGGGTTGGCGGCCGCGGCGCTGCTGCTTATGAATCCTTAAGACTTGTCAAGGCGTACTGAATCTCTATGGGGTGTATACTGATGGTGAGGATATTGTGATGGTGTGAGCCGAAATCAGGCTCGGCGACGTAATGATCGAATCATTGCACCTCCATCGGGCATTCAGTGTAAGGATAAATCAGACATGATCCCATCCAGTGAAGCGAAACCCCGTGTGACCACCCGTCATCTGGAGCTTCCCGCTGATACCCCGGCGCCCATTTTCCCCAACTCGCTCAAAACCGGACCGCTCGATACGTTACTGCCCTGGGTGATCGAGCTTCGTATCGTCGGCACCGCCACCACCATTCAGGCACAGGTGCGCGAGGCGATGATCGTCGGGCGCGGCGACCTGAACAGCGGCTTTCGCCCGGAGGTCGATCTGATGCCCTTCGACGCCTACAACAAAGGCGTGTCCCGGCGTCATGCGATCATCACGGTCAAAAGCAACCGCCTGTTTTTACGCGACCTGAACAGCACCAACGGCTCGCGCGTCAACGGGCTGCCATGCGAGGTCGGCGGCGAACATCGACTGCGACACGGCGATGAGCTGCATCTCGGACAGCTTCGCTTGCAGATGACCTTCGCGGTCGTCCCGGCGGGCAATATCGACCAGACCGCCGAGATACCGATGCTGCCCGTGCAGCTGGTGCAGGGGATGGGACAGCGTGTCCTGATCGTCGAGAACGATCCCGACGTAGGCAGCGTCTTCAAGCGCTCGCTGGAGGAAAGTGGATTCGTGCCGACGCTGGTCAACGATGTCACCAAAGGGCTGGGCACGCTGTTTCAGACCATGCCCGATGCGATCATCCTCGATATGATGCTGCCCGATATGAATGGACTCGATCTGCTGCATTACGTGCGGCGGCAAAAGACCGCTCGACGTATCCCGATCCTGGTGATCGGCGGTGGCTCGCAGGGCGGCTATCAGGTCAATCAGGCGCTCGAAGCCGGGGCGGACGTGATCCTGAACAAGCCGGTCGCCGTCTCGACCCTGATGGAAACGTTGAGCGGCGTCTTCACGGTCGCGTCGTAAGCAGGGACGCCAAACAGGGCGTCCGGCGTCTGCACACTTGTAGGGGCGCATAACAATGCGTCGGCAGAGAAGACCGTGATTCACTGACTTTGCCTGCCTGTCAGAGCGGCAGGCATTCAGGATGGGCAGGTGCGCGCATTTGCCCGTACATATTATATGATACGGCATAGTCCCCCTTGACTTTACCGGGGAAGCGCTGATAGCATTAGACAACGCATGTACGGCACACACCCTCTACGGAGGCAATGGCGTGTCGAACTGAGCGATAGTGGCGAAAGCGTTCCGCATGGCGGATTAGCTCGCCACACGGCAGGTGTACAGGGCGTTCTATTCAGATGCCCTTTTTGCTTGTCTGGTGCATGGCGAGTGTTTCATAAACTTGAGTGGAGTGTTTTATGCCAACGATCAACCAGTTGGTGCGCAAAGGGCGCAAGGCGAAGAAGTCAAAGAGCAAAGCTCCGGCACTTCAATATACGCTGAACGTCTATGAGCAGCGGCGTACCCGCCGCGCTAAAGGCGCACCGCAAAAACGCGGGGTCTGCACTATCGTGAAGACGATGACCCCAAAGAAGCCGAATTCTGCCCTGCGTAAGGTGGCGCGTGTGCGCCTGTCCAATGGGATCGAGATCACGGCGTACATTCCGGGCGAAGGGCACAGCCTGCAGGAACACAGTGTCGTGCTGGTGCGCGGCGGGCGTGTGCGTGATTTGCCGGGCGTGCGCTATCACATCGTGCGCGGCACCCTCGATACCGATGGAGTCAAAGGGCGCCAGCAGTCACGCAGCAAGTATGGTTCCAAGCGTCCGAAGCCGGGTCAACCAGCCGCTGCCGTCAAAGGCAAGGGCGGGAAGAAATAAAAGGGTTTAGACATGCCAAGACGTAAAAGCCCGCCCAAGCGGATCACGCCGGTGGACAACAAGTTCAATAGTCTGCACATCGCCATGATCATCAATCGCATGATGATCGGCGGCAAGAAGAGCACCGCGCAGGGCATCATGTACCGCGCGATGGACATCATCGAGGAAAAGGCAAAGCGCAATCCGGTCGAAGTGCTGGAACTGGCGCTGCGCAATGTGACCCCGGCGATCGAGGTCAAGCCGATGCGCGTCGGCGGCGCCACCTACCAGGTGCCGACTGAGGTTGCGGTCGAGCGCGGCATCACCCTGGCGATGCGCTGGATCCTGGACAATGCACGGGCGCGCGGTGGACGCAGTATGGCGGACAAGCTGTCCGCTGAGCTGTTGGACGCCTCCAATGGACAGGGCGCATCTGTGAAGCGTAAAGACGATACGCACCGTATGGCAGAAGCCAACCGCGCTTTCGCCCACTTCCGCTAAATAATCGAGTCAGTCAAGCGACGAGAACAATGGCGAAAAAACCAGAACAAGCATTCGACATCAGCAGAGTTCGCAATATCGGCATCATCGCGCACATCGACGCTGGTAAGACGACGACGACCGAGCGTGTGTTGTACTACACCGGTATGGTTCACAAAATCGGTGAAGTTCACGACGGCGCGGCGACGACCGACTACATGGAACAAGAGCGCGAGCGCGGGATCACCATCACGGCGGCGGCGGTCACGGCATCCTGGAAGGGATACCAGATCAACGTCATCGACACCCCCGGACACGTCGATTTTACCGCTGAAGTGCAGCGCAGCCTGCGCGTGCTGGACGGCGGAGTCGTGGTGTTCGACGGTGTGGCGGGCGTCGAGCCGCAGTCGGAGACGGTGTGGCGCCAGGCGAATCAGTATGGCGTGCCGCGCATGTGCTTCATCAACAAGATGGATCGCACGGGTGCGAACTTTCAGCGCTGCGTCGATATGATCGTCGATCGGCTGCAGGGCAATCCTGTACTGCTCCAGTTCCCGATGGGCGAGGGTGCCGAGTTTGCGGGCATCGTCGATCTGCTCAAAATGGAATTGGTGACCTACGGCGATGACCTGGGCACGGCGATCGAGAGTCACCCCATCCCGGAGAGCCTGCGCGAAGAAGCCGAGACGCGCCGCGCCGAGATGATCGAGAAGATCGTCGAAAACGATGATTTCCTGACCGAGAAATATCTCGAAGGTCAGGCGATCAACGACGAAGAACTGGTCGCCGCACTGCGCGACGCCACCATCAAGGGCAAGGTGCAGCCCGTGTTGTGCGGATCGGCGCTCAAGAACAAGGGCGTGCAGTTGATGCTGGACAAAGTGGTCGAGCTGCTGCCGTCGCCGCTGGACATCCCGCCGGTCAAGGGTCGCGACCCAAAGACCGACGAAGTGCTGTACCGCTCGGCGTCCGACGACGAGCCGGTGACCGCGCTGGTGTTCAAGATTCTCACCGACCCGTATGTCGGTCGTCTGGCGTTCTTCCGCGTCTATTCGGGAGTCGTCAAGGCAGGCTCGACATTGATGAACACGACCAAAGGCAATCGTGAGCGTATCGGGCGTATCGTCCGTATGTTCGCCTCCAATCGTGAAGATGTTGAAGAAGTGCGCGCGGGCGACATCGCCGCGGTGCTGGCGCTGAAAGACAGCTTTACCGGGGATACCCTCAGCGACATGGATCATCAGATCCTGCTGGAGAAGATCAGCTTCCCGGAGCCAGTCATCGAGGTGGCGATCGAGCCGAACACCAAGGCAGACCAGGACAAGATGGGCGTCGCGCTGCGCCGCCTGGCGGAAGAAGACCCGACGTTCCGTATCGAGGTGGACTCGAAGCTGGGTCAGACCAAGATCAAGGGCATGGGCGAGCTGCATCTGGAAATCATCGTTGACCGCATGATGCGCGAATTTGGCGTGCAGGCGACTGTCGGTCGTCCGCGCGTGGCGTATCGTGAGGCGATCACCAAGCCTGTCAAGGTGGATACGGTCTTCAAGCGTCAGACCGGAGGTTCGGGTCAGTATGCCCGTATCGTCGTCGAATTCGAGCCGCTCACCGATGAAGAGCTGCCGTTAGCGAAAGATGGGCTGCTGTTCGTGGATGCGATTCGCGGTGGCTCGCTGCCGCGTGAATTCATCCGCCCGGCTGAAAGTGGGATGCGCGAGGCGATGGGCGGTGGCGTGCTGGCAGGCTATCCAGTCGTCGGCTTGAAGGCACGCCTGGTCGATGGCTCGTACCACGACGTGGACTCCAGTGAAATGGCGTTCAAGGTGGCTGGCTCGATGTGCCTGAAAGAGGGCGTGCAGCGTGGTAAACCCGTGCTGCTGGAGCCGACCATGAAGGTCGAGGTCAACGCGCCGGATGATTATACCGGCACGGTCGTCGGTGACCTGTCGTCACGGCGCGGGATCATCGCGGGCATGGACTCGCGCAGCGGGGCGACGGCGGTACGCGCCAATGTGCCGCTGGGCGAAATGTTCGGCTATGCGACCCAAATTCGTAACATGACTCAGGGGCGTGGCAGCTTCACGATGGAATTCGAGAAGTACAGCATCGCGCCGCAGAATATCGCCGAAGATGTCATCAAGGGCGTCAGCAGCTAAGGTCGTTGTGACCGACCACGCCGGGGGATGCGAGTCCCTCGGTGTGCAGTGAACAGTCGATATGCAAAGAGTAACGAGGAATCAGAATGGCTGAAAAGTTCGAGCGTAATAAGCCCCACGTCAACATCGGCACCATCGGTCACGTTGACCACGGTAAGACCACGTTGACGGCGGCGATCACCAAGACCCTGTCCCTCCGGGGCAAGGCACAGCGTATGGAATACGGTGACATCGACAACGCGCCGGAAGAGCGCGCACGCGGTATCACCATCAATATCCGTCACGTCGAATACGAGACCGAGGCGCGTCACTACGCTCACGTAGACTGCCCTGGTCACCGTGACTACATCAAGAACATGATCACCGGAGCCGCGCAGATGGACGGCGCTATCCTGGTCGTGAGCGCGCCGGACGGTCCGATGCCGCAGACTCGTGAACATGTGCTGCTGGCGCGTCAGGTGGAAGTGCCCGCGATGGTCGTGTTCCTGAACAAGATCGATCAACTCGACGATCCCGAGCTGTTGGAGCTGGTCGAGCTGGAGCTGCACGAGCTGCTCGCCAGCTACGACTTCAGCGAAGAGACGCCGATCGTGCGCGGCTCGGCGCTGGCTGCCAACGAGTCGAACAGCATGGACATCAACGCGCCTGAATTCGCGCCGATTCTGGCGCTGATGGATGCGGTCGATGCCTGGATCCCCACCCCGATCCGCGAAAAGGACAAACCGTTCCTGATGCCGGTCGAAGACGTGTTCACCATCAAGGGACGTGGTACGGTGGTGACGGGTCGTGTGGATCGCGGCGTGCTGAAGAAGGGCGAGGAAATCGCCATCATCGGGCTGCGTGAAGAGACCGTCAAGACGACCGTGACCGGCATCGAAATGTTCCACAAGGAACTCGACGCTGCCGAGGCGGGCGACAACGCGGGTATCCTCCTGCGCGGTATCGAGCGTGACGACGTGCAGCGTGGTATGGTGCTGGCAAAGCCGAACAGCATTACCCCGCACAAGAAATTCATGAGCGAGGTCTACGTCCTCAAGAAGGACGAAGGCGGACGCCACAAAGCCTTCTTCAGCGGCTATCGTCCGCAGTTCTATATCCGCACGATGGACGTGACCGGCACGGTCACCCTGCCTGAAGGCGTCGAGATGGTCATGCCTGGCGACAGCGTCAACCTCCAGGTCGAGCTGATCATCCCGGTCGCCCTGGAAAAGGGTTCCAAGTTCGCCATCCGTGAGGGTGGTCTGACCGTCGGTGCAGGCGTCATCACCGAAATTCTGAAGTAAGAGTCGTTCGCGTCGGCTGAATGCCGCGCGAGTCGTGGTGCCGGGTTCTCTTGGGAGAGCGGTTGCCCTCCTGATAAACCCGGCACTATTTCTCGAAAGGCAGCAAGGCATGATGCAGCAGAGGCGTAAAACAAGATGACCAAGAACAAGATTCGCATCCGCTTGAAGGCATACGACCATCGCATCCTGGATCAGTCGGCACAGCGTATCGTCGAGACGGCGGAACGCACGGGTGCCCGCGTGATTGGGCCGGTGCCGCTGCCGACACGTCTGGAGCGATTCACGGTGAAGCGTTCGCCGTTCATCGACAAGGACTCGCAGGAACACTTTGAAATCCGCACGCACAAGCGTCTGCTCGATGTGCTCGACCCGGATAGCAAGACGATCGACACGCTGATGCGGCTGAATCTGCCCGCTGGTGTGGACATCGAGATCAAGATCTAAAGCGTTCGCACGCGGGTGACACGCCTACCCGCCAATACGGACAGCCGCGATCGAATGCGGCGAGATGGCAAGCGAAGGGAACGGAAAAGGCATGAAGGGCATCATCGGTCGTAAAGTGGGTATGACCCAAATTTTCGACAAGAACGGGAATGTCATTCCCGTGACGGTCATCCAGGCGGGTCCGTGCTATGTCACTCAGGTGCGCACGCCCGACAAAGACGGGTATTCGGCGGTACAGCTCGGCTTTGGCGAGACCAAGCCGACTCGACTCAGCCGGGGACATCTGGGACATCTGAAGCGTAACAATCTGCCAGCGGTACGAGTCCTGCGCGAATTTCGCATCAAGAACGGCGAAATCGATGTGCAGGAAGGGCAAGAACTGCGCTGCGATGTGTTCATCGTTGGTGAGCGCGTCGATGTGGTCGGAACGAGCAAGGGTCGTGGTTTCACAGGCACGATCAAGCGGCATGGGTTTCACCGCCAGCCAAAGACGCACGGTCAGTCCGACCGTGAGCGCGCTCCTGGCTCGGTGGGCGCGGGATCGACGCCTGGGCGTACCTACAAAGGCACGCGCATGAGCGGACATTCGGGCAGCGCGCGGATCACGTCGCAAAATCTCGAAGTAGTGGTGGTGGACAGTGCGCGCAACCTGCTCGCTGTTCGGGGATCAATCCCCGGCATGAATGGCGGCGTGGTGGTCGTGAAGCCCGCCCGTCGGCGTCGTTAGAAGCGAGGAAGGTCGAGATGAATTTGCAAGTACCAGTCCTGAATATGAACGGTCAGCAGGTGTCTACGCTGGACCTGCCCGCCGATATTTTCGGTGTCGAGATCAACATGGGCCTCATGCACCAGGCGTTTGTGCGCCAGATGCGCGGTCTGCGCCTGGGGACGCACAAAGTCCAGCGGCGCGCCGAGGTCAGCGTGACGACGGCAAAAATGTATCGCCAGAAGGGGACCGGACGCGCGCGTCACGGCTCGTTCAGCGCCACGCAGTTCATCGGCGGCGGGCGCCCAATGGGCCCGCGTCCGCGCAAGTATTTCCTGGATATGCCAAAGAAGATGCGTCGCGGCGCCATTCGCAGCGCCCTGGCAGCCCTGCTGCGCGACAATCAGCTCGTCTTTGTCGATCGGATGGACATGCCCGTACCGCGCACCAAAGAAGCGGTGCAGGTGCTGAACGCGCTGGCAGGCAAAGACAAGAGCAAGCTCGTCCTGGTGGCGGAACGCAACGAGAACGTGCAGCGCAGTGTCAACAACCTGTCGTATGCCAAGACTCTGCGCGCTAATTATCTCAACATCCGCGACCTGCTCTACTACGATCGTGTGATCGTCCCGCTCGATGCGCTGGACGTGATCAAGGCGATCTGGGGCAATGAAAAAGCGGCTGTGGCGAAAGGGATACGGTAAATCATGGCAGGACTGCATCTTTACGACGTGATCCTCCGCCCAGTCGTGACGGAAAAGACGAACCTGCTGACCAACGATTTCAGTCAGTATGTGTTCGAGGTGGCGCCCGACGCCAATAAACAGCAGATCCGCAATGCGGTGGCGACCATTTTCGAGGTCAAGGTGAAGAAGGTCAACACCCTGATCATGCCCGCCAAGCGCGGGATGCGCGGTCGGCGCGTCTACATGCGATCGAAGCAGTGGAAAAAAGCGATCGTGACGCTTGAAGCGGGCGAGCGCATCGAGTTGTTTGAAGTCTAATCGGGACGGAAAAGATTATGCCGGTCAAAGTATACAAGCCCACTTCGGCGGGTCGGCGCGGGATGACAGGTCATTCCTTCGACGAGATCACCAAGAGCAAGCCCGAATGGTCGCTGACCGAGCCGCTGCGCAAAAGCGGTGGTCGCAACAATATGGGGCGGATGACGGTACGTCATCGCGGCGGCGGTCATCGTCGGCGCTATCGTATCATCGACTTCAAGCGCAACAAGTTCGACGTGACGGCGCAGATCATCGCGATCGAGTACGACCCGAACCGCTCGGCGCGGATCGCCCTGCTGCAATACACCGATGGTGAAAAACGCTACATCATCGCGCCCCTGGGCGTGAAGGTGGGCGACAAAATCGCCAACGGCTTCGGCGCGGAGATTCGTCCGGGCAACGCGCTCTACATTCGGGATATTCCGGTCGGCACGCAGATCCACAACGTGGAACTGCTGCCGGGCAATGGCGGGCAGTTGGCGCGTGCGGCTGGCGTGTCGGCGCAGCTGATGGCGAAAGAGGGCATCTACGCCCAAATTCGTCTCCCCAGCGGCGAAGTGCGCAAGGTGCATGAGAACTGCATGGCGACGATCGGGCAGGTTGGCAATACCGATCACGGCAACATCAATCTGGGTAAGGCGGGTCGCCGCCGCTGGATGGGCTGGCGCCCGTCCGTTCGCGGTATCGCCATGGACCCGTCCGGTCATCCGCATGGTGGTGGTGAGGGTCGTTCCGGTATCGGTATGCCCGGTCCCAAGACGCCCTGGGGCAAGCCCGCTTTGGGCAAGCGCACCCGTCGCAACAAGCGCACCGACAGCTTCATCGTGCGTCGTCGTGGCAAGCGGCGTTAAGCTTTCATCTTTCAAATTCATGTTCGGCAGTTGGGGCGGGGTCATCGCCCTGCCCTAGCGAGGGAATGCAGATGTCACGTTCGTTGAAAAAAGGTCCATACGTGGACGCGAAGCTGCTGCGGAAGGTAGACAAGCTGAACACCGACGGCAAAAAGACGGTCATCCGTACTTGGAGCCGCGCCAGCACGGTCTTTCCGCAGTTCGTCGGACACACGATCGCCGTCCATGACGGTCGCCGTCATGTGCCGATCTACGTCACGGAAAATATGGTCGGGCACAAACTGGGCGAATTTGCCCCCACCCGCACCTATCGCGGGCATTTGGTCGAGAAAAAGAAGAAGTAGCGAGAGGGCATACGACGATGGAAGTTCGGGCACACCTGAGCTACGCGCCGATTTCGCCCCGCAAGCTGCGGCTGGTGATCGATCAGGTGCGAGGTCTAAACGCACAACAGGCATTGGTTGTGCTGCAATACATGCCGCAAAAAGGCGCGCCGATCGTGGCGAAGCTGGTCAATTCGGCGCTGGCAAATGCGGCGAACAATTTCGATCTGGAGACCGACAATATGATCATCCAGACGATCTTCGCCAATGGCGGACCGATGTTGAAGCGTTTCAAGGCTGGAGCGCGTGGGCGCTACAAGCCGCGTAAAAAGCGCACGTCGCATCTGACGGTCGTGCTGGCGGAACCGGAGGTCAAGAAGAATGGGTCGTAAAGTCAACCCGATTGGGTTTCGTCTGAAGATCACCCGTGACTGGGATGCGCGCTGGTTCGCAACCGGGACGCAGTATAAAGAACTGCTGCACGAGGACTTCAAAATCCGCGCTTACATTAAAAAAGAAGCGGAAAAAGCCGGGGTGTCGCGCATCGAGATCGAGCGCAACTCCAACCAACTCTCGATCACCATCCACACCGCGCGTCCGGGCATCCTGATCGGACGTAAAGGGGATGCGGTCAAGAAACTGAAGCAGGGTCTCCAGGACATGACCGGCAAAGCTGCCAAAGTCGAAGTGACCGAGATCGAAAAGCCCGACCTGGATGCCTATCTGGTGGGTGCCAATATCGCCCAGCAGATCGAGCGCCGCGTCGGACACAGCCGGGCGATCAAGCGCGCCATTCAACAGGCGATGCGTCAGGGCGCCCTGGGGATCAAGATCGAGCTGTCGGGTCGTCTGGCAGGATCGGACATGGCACGGCGTGAATGGCAGAGCGAAGGACGTGTCCCGCGCGGCACACTGCGCTCGGACATCGACTTTGCCAAAGTCGAGGCGACCACGACCTACGGGCGTATCGGCGTCAAAGTCTGGGTCTACAAAGGCGATGTGCTGAAGCGCGAATTACCGAAGAAACCGAGCGGCGAAGCGACGCAAGACGCTTACGTCAGCCCGTAGGAGCGAGACTAGATCATGTTGATGCCGAAGCGTGTCAAATATCGTAAGCAAATGCGCGGACGGATGAAGGGTAAAGCCTATCGCGGTGCCGCCGTGCATTTCGGAGAGTTCGGCTTGCAGGCGATGGAACCGTGCTGGCTCACCAGCCGTCAAATCGAAGCTGCCCGCCGCACGATGGTGCGTTATGTGCGCCGTCGCGGGAAAATCTGGATCCGTGTGTTCCCGGACAAACCTGTGACCCAGAAAGCCGCCGAGACCCGTATGGGCAGCGGCAAGGGCGCGGTCGAGTTTTGGGTCGCCGTCATCCGTCCAGGACGTGTCCTGTTCGAGATGGGCGGTATCACCGAAGAAGAAGCCCGTGAAGCCCTGCGGTTGGCGGCACACAAGCTGCCGATCGCCACGAAGTTCATCAAACGGATCGACCCGATTAGCGGGCAAGAGGTGGTTGGCTGATGAAGTCCAGAGAGATACGCCAACTGTCCGACCAGGAACTGGCGGATGCGCTGGAAGACCAGAAGGAATCGCTGTTCAAGCTGCGCCTGCAGGACGGCTTTGGGCGTCTCGAAGACCCCACCACCATCCCGCACACCCGCCGCACGATCGCGCGCCTGCTGACCATCCTGCGCGAGCGTGAGCTGGCGAAGCAAGCAGGTGCAGAAGGCGGAAAAAGTCATGGCTAACAAACGTCACCGCTTGGTCGGGCGTGTGGTCAGCAATAAGATGGACAAGACGGTCGTCGTCGCTATTGAGCGTCGCAAGACGCACCCGATCTATGGTAAGGTCGTCAAGACCACCAAGAAGATCATGGCGCACGACGAGAGCAATGCGATCGAGATGGGCGCCATGGTGCGCGTGGTCGAGAGTCGTCCCCTCAGCAAATTCAAGCGCTGGGTGGTCGAAGAAGTGATCGTCGCGGTCGGCGCGCCCCAGCTCACCAGGCTGGCGGATGAAGTCGTCGCCACCCCTAGCGGCAGCGAGGACCAGTAGACCATGATCCAGAACGAATCGCGTATCAAAGTCGCCGATAACACCGGCGCACAGGTATTGTTGGTGATCCGGGTACTAGGCGGATCGTTCCGCTATTCTGGCGGTGTGGGCGACATCGTAGTCGCCACGGTCAAATCGGCTTCGCCTCAAGGCACGGTCAAGAAAAGTGATGTGGTCAAGGCGGTCATCGTCCGCACGGCGAAAGAATATCGCCGTAAAGACGGGTCGTACATCAAGTTCGACGATAATGCGGCGGTCATTCTGAACGACGACATGCAGAATCCCAAAGGGACGCGCGTGTTCGGACCGGTCGCTCGTGAACTGCGGGATCGCGGCTTTCTCAAGATCGTGTCGCTGGCGCCGGAGACCCTGTAAACGCAGGATAAAGGGTTGAACGATGCAGCGTGTAAAATCAGGTGATACAGTACAGATCATCGCCGGGAAAGACATCGGCGAGCGGGGCGTGGTGGAAGCGGTGATGCCGAAGATCGACCGGGTGGTGGTGCAGGGCGTCAACGTCCTCAAGCGCCATCGCAAGGCACGTCAGGTCGGTACACAGCAGATTCCTGCGCAGATTGTCGAGTTCGACGGTCCCATTCATCTGTCGAACGTCATGCCGGTCTGCCCGAAGTGCGACAAGCCAACACGGGTAGGTTTCCGGGTGCGGGATGACGATTTCAAGACGCGCGTTTGCCGTAATTGCAACGCGGATATGGATTAGGCGGCATGGCAAAATACGGAATTCAAGATCGTTACGAACAGCAGGTCGTGCCCGCGCTGATGACTGAATTCAGCTATGGCAACGTCATGCAGGTGCCGCGCATCCAGAAGATCGTCATCAACATCGGCGTCGGTGAAGCGGTAGACACCCCCAAGTCGCTGGATGGGGCAGTCAGTGACCTGCGCCTGATCACCGGGCAGCAGCCCGTGATCACCCGCGCCAAGAAGAGCATCGCAGCCTTCAAGCTGCGTGAAGGACGCGCCATCGGCACCAAGGTGACGCTGCGCGGCGCCAAGATGTGGGCGCTGTTGGATCGGCTGATCAACGTGGCGCTGCCGCGCATCCGCGACTTTCGCGGGGTCTCGCCGGATACCTTCGACGGACGCGGCAATTACACTATCGGTCTGCGCGAGCAGCTGGTGTTCCCTGAGATTCAGTACGACAAGATCGACAAAGTGCGTGGCATGGAAATTACCGTCGTGACGACGGCGCACACCGACGAGGAAGGGCGCCGATTGATGCGTCTTCTCGGTATGCCGTTCCGCGAGAACTAGGGCACGAGAGGACACAGAGGTCATGGCGAAAAAATCTGTAACAGCACGCGAAGGGCGCCGTAAGTACAAAGTGCAGGTGCGCAATCGCTGTCAATTCATCGACCCAAGTTCGGGTAAAATCTGCGGGCGCCCGCGTGGCTACATGCGCCGTTTCGGGTTGTGCCGCATCCATTTCCGCGAAATGGCGCTGTCGGGTAAAATTCCCGGCGTCGTCAAGTCGAGCTGGTAAGAAAGAGAGTCGGGTTAAGACATGACGAGCGATCCAATCGCAGATATGCTGACGCGCATCCGTAACTCGCTGATGGCGCGCAAGCTGACGTGTGACGTGCCTCACTCCAAGATGAAGGTGGAAATCGCCCGCATCTTGTTAGAAGAAGGCTTCATCGAAAGTTATGAGGTGGTGGAGGGCAAGCCCTACACCAACATCGTCATTACGCTGAAATATCATGGCGCACGCCGTGAACGCCAGCCCGTGATCACCGAGATCACCCGTGTGAGCAAGCCGGGGCGCCGCGTCTATCGCAAGCGCACCGATCTGCCGCGCGTGATGAGTGGGATCGGCATCGCCATCGTCACCACGCCCAAAGGTGTGATGACAGCGCAGCAGGCGCGGCGTGAGCAGGTCGGCGGCGAAGTGCTGTGCTACGTCTGGTAAATAGGAAGGCACAGTAACGATGTCCCGAGTTGGTAAGAAACCCATTCCGCTGCCCGCCAAGGTCGATGTCTCGATCGAAGGGCAGCAAGTGACGGTCAAGGGTCCAAAAGGCACGCTGACACAGGCGGTTCATCCCGCCATCAGTGTCGCGCTGGAGGAAAAGCAGATTATGGTGTCTCGTCCCAACGACGAGCGCCAGAATCGCGCACTGCACGGGCTGACCCGTGCGCTGCTGTCGAACATGGTCACAGGCGTCTCGTCCGGCTTTCGCCGTGAGCTGGTGATCGAGGGCGTCGGCTACACCGCCGAGATGCGCGCGAAAGACCTGGTGATGAAGCTGGGTTATTCGCACGAGATCGTCGTCAATCCGCCGCAGGATGTGACCTTTGCTACCGAGGGTCGTCAAAAAGTGGTGATCGACGGGATCGACAAGCAGGTCGTCGGTCAGGTCGCCGCCAATATTCGCGGACTGCGTCCGCCGGAACCCTATCTGGGTAAGGGCGTCCGCTATGCCAATGAAGTCATCCGCCGCAAGGCGGGTAAGACGGGCAAGTGAGGTAGGACATGGCAGCAACGACCAAGCAGCTCAAGAAAAAGCGCGCGCTGCGCACCAAGCGACAACTGCGCATCCGCGCGCGCATCGAGGGGACGCCGGAACGTCCGCGTTTAGCCGTGTTCCGCAGTCTGACGAATATCTATGCTCAGGTGATCGACGACGAGGCTGGCAAGACTCTGGTCTCGGCGTCGTCGGTCGATAAGGAAATCGCGCCCACCCTCGACGGCAAGACGAAAGTCGAAGTGGCGAAGCTGGTGGGTCAGGCGTTGGCGTCACGGGCGGTCGCAGCCGGAATCTCGGCAGTCGTCTTTGATCGCGGCGGCTTCAAATATCACGGGCGCGTCGCCGCGCTCGCCGAAGGCGCCCGCGAGGGCGGCTTGAACTTCTAGCGAGGACGCTGATGAAGAAAAAAGAACGTGGTGAAGGTGGTGGACCAGAGCGCGGAGGACGCGAGGGACGTGGTGACAACCGCGAACAGCGCGAAGAACGCGAGGAACTGCAAGAGCGCGTCATCGATATCAAGCGCGTAGCGAAGGTGATCAAGGGCGGGCGTCGTTTTGCCTTCCGCACCGTCGTCGTGGTTGGTGATGGCAACGGACGTATCGGCATCGGCATCGGCAAGGCACGCGCCGTCCCGGACAGCATTCGCAAGGGCACCGATCGCGCGCGCCGCCAGATGTTCAAGATCACGCTGGCTGGCACGACGATCCCGCACCCGGTGGTCGCCGAACATGGCGGCGCCCGTGTACTGCTGAAGCCCGCCAGCCCCGGTACTGGCGTGATCGCCGGTGGTCCGGTGCGTGCGGTGTTGGAGGCGGTCGGCGTGCGCGACATTCTGACCAAGAGCATGGGCAGCCCGAATCTGCTCAATGTGGCAATGGCGACTCTGGAAGCGCTGCAGCAGTTGAAGAGTCCGCAAGAGCGGGCAGCGATGCGCGGCAAGAGCGTCGAGCAGATGCGTCCCTTCTGGGAGCGTCGCGCCAATCGCCAGGACATCATCGTGACGGCGCCCGCCCCGGCTGCACCGTCCGTGACCGGTGAGGAGGCGACTGGTGGCTAAACGTCGCATCGAGCCGAGCGAAAAACAATTGAAAGTCACCCTGGTGCGCAGCCCGATCGGGTACGAGAAAAGCCAGGGTGCTACCGTCGTCGCGTTGGGGCTGCACAAGATGCACTCCACCGCCATTGTCAACGATATTCCGTCGGTGCGCGGTATGATCAACAAGATCAGCCATTTGCTCACCGTCGAGGAGGTCACCAAGTCATGAAGCTGCACGATTTAGTACCGGACAAAGGCTCCAAGAAGAAGAAGACGCGCGTCGGTCGCGGTATCGCCGCTGGCAAGGGTAAGACCGCCGGACGTGGTACAAAAGGCGCGGGCGCGCGTGGTCGCCATGCCAAGAAGGGCGCCTACTTTGAAGGCGGTCAGCTGCCGCTGGTGCGTCGTCTGCCGTTCAAGCGCGGCTTCACCAATCTGTTCCGTATCGAACAGCAGGAAGTGAAGATCGAAGAACTGGCGCTGCTGGACGCGGGTACGGTAGTGACACCGCAGCTGCTCAAGCAGCATGGACTGATCCGCAACGATCAGGACCCGGTGGTGATCCTGGGCAATGGCGAGATCAGGAAAGCGCTCACCGTCCATGCACACCGCTTCACCAAGAGCGCGGCGGAAAAAATCACGGCGGCGGGCGGCACCATGACGGTGCTGGTACTCGCGGTGACCGGCGCACGTATGACCATCAAGCGGCTGTCGCGGGCGAAGCTCGCCAAGCTGATGGCGGCAAACATCCAATCCTAATGCCTGTATGCAGGACGTTCGTGTGTCAACACAAGGACGTCCGAGCGCGGGTTGATGCGAGACGCGGCGATGAGACCGGAATCCAAGCCGATCGTCGCGGCGTCTTTCCCATTTTTTATGACGAGTCGAGGTCTTGAGCATGATTGAGGCACTGCGTAACGCTATTCGCCTGCCCGACCTGCGCAACAAGCTGCTGATCACGGGCTTGATCCTGGTCATTTATCAGTTCGCGGCGCATGTGCCGGTGGTCGGCGTCGATCGACTGGCGCTGACCAACCTGCTTGAGGGTCAGTCGGGCGGTCTGCTCGGTGTGCTGAACCTGCTGTCGGGCGGGGCACTGAAAAATTTCAGCGTGATCGCCAACGGCGTGTACCCCTACATCACCGCGTCGATCATCTTGCAGGTACTGTCTCCGGTCATCCCGGCGCTGGAACGGCTCGACAAAGAGCCGGGCGGCAAAGAGAAGAAAGAGACGTACACCTACTATCTGGCGATCCCGATGTCGATCCTGCAGACGGTCAGTCAGATTCAAATTTTCAATACGCTCAGCGGGCAGCCGATCATCCCCGGATTTGGCACCGACGTGCTCCTCACATTCACCGTGATCGCCACCATGACCGCTGGCACGATGTTCGCCATCTGGCTCGGTAATCTGATCACGGAGCAGGGCATCGGCAACGGTCTGTCGATCATCATCTTCGCGGGGATCGTCACCCAGGCGCCTGCCAATCTGATCCAGTTGATCAGCAGCTCGACGCAGCCGCTGATCAATATCATCTTCTTCATCGTGCTGACGATCGTGAGCATCATCGGGATCGTCTTCATTCAGGAAGGGGTGAGGCGTATCCCGGTGCAGTACGGCAAGCGCGTGCGCGGACGCAAACAGTTCGGCGGCGCCTCGACGCACATCCCGCTCAAGGTCAACCCGGTCGGCATGATCCCGCTGATTTTCGCCCAGGCGATCATCTCGTTTCCGACGCTGCTGGTGAACCTGTTCCCGGAGGGCGCCTTCCGCCAGTCGATCAACGCCACCTTTGGACAGCAGCAGGGCGCCGCCTACTGGCTGACCTTCTTCGCGCTGGTCGTCGGCTTCACGTTCATCTATTCGGACATCATGATCGGCAATCAGAACCTGTCCGAGAATCTCCAGCGCAATGGTGGCTTCATCCCCGGCATCCGCCCTGGTAAGCGCACCCAGGATTACATCGTCAAGGTGACGCGGCGTATCACCCTGGTGGGTGCGCTGTTCCTGGGGATCATCGCGGTCGTGCCGGGCATCGTCGAGCTGATCTACCGCGTGATCCTGCCGAACGAATTCGTCGGCGGGGTGGCGGGCAATCCGGCGTATGTGTTGAGCGGCTCCGGCCTGATCATCGTGGTCGGCGTGGTCATCGACACGCTGCGTCAGCTCGAAGCGCAGCTCGTGATGCGCAATTACGATCGCTTCATCCGCTAAAATAGGCTCTCAGAGGCGCAATCGATTGATTGCGCCTCTGTATTTTGGTTCAGATGCAGCTCTTTTGACTGCACCCCATGCTTTATTTGCTGATCCTTACGGAGAAAAATTGGCATGACTTTATACATCATCCTGATGGGTGTCCAGGGCGCCGGGAAGGGCGAACAGGCGAAATTCATCCACGCGACCTACGGGATTCCGCACGTCTCGACGGGTGACCTCTTTCGCGCTATGCGCACGCGCACCGACGCACTGGCAGGACGCATCCAGGGAATCCTGGCAGAAGGCAAGCTGGTCGATGACGATACCACCAACGAGGTCGTGCGCGAGCGGCTGAGTCTGCCTGACGCGACCAACGGCGTCATCCTGGATGGCTATCCGCGCACCCCGGTGCAGGCTGCCTGGCTGGAAAATTTTTTGAAACAGCGGGGCGCAGCCATCGACGCGGTGCTGCTGCTGGAACTCGATCTGTATCTGGCGTTCAAGCGCGCGTTTGGGCGGGTGAGCGATTCTGACACGGGTAAGAGCTATAATATTTATTATAATGCCGACGGCATCGACTGGTCGTTCGTCGATCACCCGACCGATAAAGTCTTTCCACCCCGGCTGCGTGCCACGCTGATCGGATCGGATCACGAGCTGACCCGCCGCGCCGATGATGGCAGCGCACACGCCGTGCTGAAACGCATCGATACCTATGTCGCGCAGACGCAGCCGCTCATCGACTATTTCGACGCGCGCGGGCTGGTGCGGCGCATCGACGCCGATCAAGCGATCACGGCGGTGAGCGCGGCGATCGCGGCGGCGATCCCGGTTAAAAAATAAACGATCGATACACAGAACCAGAAGGGACACGCAGTCGCGCGTCCCTGCCCATCATGACGATAACGAGGACACACAGCGTGACCAATACCAAACAACGGGAAAAGCGCGAACTACAGCTCAAGACCGCCGACGAGATTGCGCTGATGCGCCAGGCAGGGCGGATCGTCGCGCAGGTGCATCAGGTCTTGCGCGGGATGGTGCGCCCCGGCATTACGACCGGCGAACTGGATGCGGTCGCCGAAGAGATCATCCGCGATAACGGTGCCATCCCGACCTTTCTGGGCTATCCCAAAGACAAGTCCCCGGATTATCCCGGCACGATCAATGCCTCGATCAACAGCGAGCTGGTTCACGGACTGCCCAGCAAGAGCCGTTTTCTCAAAGAGGGCGACATCATCAGCCTGGATGCGGGCGCGACTTATCAGGGCTGGGTGGCGGACGCTGCTTTTACGATGGGCGTGGGCGAAATTTCGAAAGCCGTGCAGCGGCTGCTTGACGTGACTGAAAAAGCGCTGCTGATCGGGATCGAGGCGTCGGTGCTGCCACACGAGACCCGCGATGTGGCGCTGACGATCATGCACTACGTGCAGAGCCAGGGCTACAGCGTCGCCCGTGAATATACCGGGCATGGGGTAGGGCGGACGATGCACGAAGAGCCGCAGGTGCCGAACTGGTGGCCCAAAGGGCGTCAGGCGAAAGGCTGGATCAGCCACCGCTTGCAGGCGGGCATGACCTATGCCATCGAGCCGATGGTGATCGCCGGGCGTCCCGATGTGGTCGAGCAGGGTGACAAGTGGACGGTCGCTACGCGCGACAAGTCGTTGTGCGCGCACTTCGAGCATACTATCGCCATCACCGACGGAGCGCCGATCATCCTGACCGCGCCTTAGTTAGTGCTATAATCAGCCCATCGGACGCGCTGCAAAGGATGAGATCATGGCTGCTGTACGTCTGCACGGACGCATCACCGAGGATCGCCGTCTGGTGGTGGAACTGCCGCCCGATATCGCCCCTGGGGCGGTGGAAATAGAACTATTTCCGCAAGCCGTCGCGCCGACGGTCGCTGCTGACCCTGACGATCATCAGGCAGAGCTTGACGCGCTGCGCGCCCGGCTGCTGGCTGCTGGCGTGATAGTCCACATCAAAGCACCAGAGGGAGCGGTGATGTTGAGTGATGAAGAACGCGCGATCTTGTGGAGCCAGGTTGCCGACGGAAAGACAGTCCAGGAATTGATCGACGAAGAACGCGAAGAGCGCTTCTGATGCACATTTTTTTCGATACCAGTGCGGGGATAGCAACCTGCTGAATGCGGCACAGGCTGAGGGGTTTCTGGTCGATAATCCCAACGGTCATCCGTAAACGGTGCGCCCATAACGACGACCACCCACCGCCGCACTCGTAATGAGCGCGGCGGTTTTTTTTGAGTCCTGCTACGGTGTGGTCACGGGCGGGAACGGCTCACCCTGGATCGGCTTGCTGTAGGTACACACGCGGGCATTGCGCGTCGCGATGTCCGACGCCGCCGTGCAGACCGCCCCCGGCGCACAATCGCTCGGCACGTTGCCGTCGGCGATGCGCAGCCACTGGGGAACATCGCCTGTGAGGATCGGCTCCATCACATCGAGACCGATGCCGCTGCCGATAATGCCGATCCCGGCAAAATTACGGTATCGCTGGCGCTGTCGCCGACGCTGGCGTCATTGGGGGTCGTATCGGCGATGTACGGACCGTCGTCGCTGCCCCACCAGTTGCCGCGCCAGTCCGACGTAAAGCCGTTGATCTCCTGCACCACCGCGTTATCGCCATTGCCGACGATGCAGCAGGCGATACACAGTCTGGTCAGCGCGCCGCCCTCGGCAGACCAGGCGCCGCCTTCAGCGCCGTCGGAGTCGGTGTTGCCGTAGAAACGGGCGTTGTCCCCGGTGAATGCCGAATTTTGCTCGACGTAGACGCCGCCGCCGCTGCGCGCCGTGTTGTTGACCAGGAAGCCGCGATTGCTCACGCTGCCGCCGCCGACGAACACATCGACATTATCGCCTGCGTGGATACCGCCGCCCGTCTCGCTGGCAAGGTTGTCGTGGATGCACGAGTCTTCATCGACGCGCAGCGTCCCGGTGATCATGAACACGCCGCCGCCGCGCACCGCCCGACTGTCGTAGACCTCGCTCTGCCCGCCGATATGCACGCTGGCGCTCTCGTCGGCGTAGATGCCGCCGCCATTGGCGGTCGAGGTGCAGTCGCGCACGTCACTGCCGTCGGTGACGGTCAGCGTGCTGTACGGGCGCACCAGGATGCAGCCGCCGTTGACCGCCGGACGTCCGCCCGATACCCCGGTGCCATTGCCATCGGCGATGGCGATCGCGCGCAGTGTCAGCGTGCGCGCCTGCACATCGTTGATCCCCTCGCTGCCGAGCAGGATCGTCCGCGAACCCGGTGAGCGCACGGTCACATCGCCGCCGCCGTCGAGAGTCGTCTCGCTGTCCAGAAAGACGAGCTGTCCCGCCGTCAGCGTGATCACCGTGATCGGCGCGTCTTCGGCGTCCGCGTCGGCAAAGGTGATGGTGTCGGCGCCAACGCCGGCGATGCAGGCATCGACCGCCGCGTCAGTGTTGGCGGCGGCGACCGCTTCGCGCAGATCACACGACCCGTTGTCTGCGAGGGCGGCGATTGTGCCGTCGGCGCTGCTGCTGACGATGAGGGCGGCGGCATAAGTGGGAGCGATAGCAGTGAGTAAAAGACAGGTGGTGAGGGTGACGATGGCAAGCAGGCGGGGTGTGTGCATGGTGGCTTCCTGTGGGCTTGGTGCGTGCGTCCAGATGATGACACACGCATGTTAATACGATGTCCGGTTCATTTTACTCGATAATTCATGAGCGCGCTCGGTGCAGACGGCGATCAGGGGGTTCATTCCGTCATATAATGTGGATGATAAAGCTTACGCGAGGTGGCGCTATGGCACGGCGTGAAAAGGGCACACTGGGCATCGCGGAGATCATCGGGGGCAAGCGCGCGGCGATCCTGGCGCTCGCACAAAAACGCGGCGCTTACAATGTGCGCGTGTTTGGCAGCGTCGCGCGCGGCGAAGCCCGCCCGGACAGCGATGTCGAATTTCTGGTGGAATTTCGCAAAGGGGCGAGTATTTTTGACGAAGTTGGTTTATGGCTTGACCTGAAAGAGCTTTTAGCTCGTGAGGTGGACTTAGCAGGTGACGCTACATTGAAGCCATTGATCAAGCCGCACGCAATGAAAGATGTACAGCCCCTATGAACAGACTTCCGGCAATTATCGCTGATCTGGAAAATTTTTCTGCACTCGTAGCTAAAGTGACTTGACTGGATCGTGATCACTTTTATGCGAGATTGAAGTTCAGCTTGCCGTCGAACAGCTGCTATATCGTCATCGGCGAGGCTGTCAAAAGGCTGCCTCAGGCGCTCCTGGACAAGTAATCCGAGTGTCGATTGGAAAGATGTGAAGGGTTTCAGGGATTTTCTCATTCATCGATATCACGACATCGACATCGATCGTGTCTGAGCCGCCGTCGAGCAGCTTCCCGCGCTCAAAGCCGCTGTCACAGCGATGGCGTCCGACCCTGAAGTCCTGACGGACGACGAACCCGATCCAGAGCAGGTATCCTGATAGGGCAGGGGGAAACGAAAACCGCGCGAGCAGGTGCCCGCGCGGTTTTCATTATGCTGCATCACCGTCAGGACGGCGAGAGGATTACTTGCTATAGACGCACAAACGAGTCGCGCGGTTGCCGGGAAGACCCGACACAGGTCCGCAAAGATCGGTCGTGCAATCACTCGGAATGTTGTTATCAACCGAGCGCAGCCAGAAGCCGGTGCCACCACCGGTGCTCTCGCTGCCGTAGTCGGCGGGCGTGTTGACGATGCCGATATTGACGGCGCTGATACCATTGCCGCTGATGCTGTCACCAAAGCTGGTGCCGCTGGCGGTGCCAGTTCCAGCCGTAGAGATGAACGGACCGAAATCGCTGCCCCACCAGTTATTGGTGAAGTCGGCGTCATTGCCGTTGACCGTCTGACGAACCGCAATGTCCGTGTTGCCGACGATGCAGCAGTTGACGCACGAACGGGTGAATGAACCGCCTTCAAAACGCAGACCGCCTGTAGACAGATCGTTGTTGCCAAAAATACGGGCGTGATTGCCTGTAAATGTGGAGTTCTGTTCCAGGTACAAGCCACCGCCGCCGAACTGCGAAGTATTGGCAATCAGGTAACCGCGATTGCTTGTACTGCCGCCGCCCAGGGTGACGCTCACGTTGTCGCCAGCATGAATGCCGCCGCCCGTTTCATTGGCGCTGTTGTTGCGGATGCAGGAGTCTTCGTTGACGACCAGCGTACCCGTGATGATGTATACGCCACCACCGCGCTCTGCCGTGCTGCTGAAGATTTCGCTCGCACCGTTCAGGTTGATGGTTGCGCTTTCGTCACCATAGATACCACCGCCGAAGCCGGTCGATGTACACGAGCTGATGTCGCTGTTGCCATTGACGGTCAGCGTGCTGTTGGAGCGCACCAGGATACAGCCGCCGTTCGAGGTTGGATTGCCGCCCGACAGACCGATGCCATCCCCACCGGTGACGACGATACTGGTCAGCGTCAGTGAGCGCGCTGTCGTGTCGTTGGTAGTGGCAACCCCAAGGATGAAATTACGCGATCCGGTCGCGTCGATGGTGATGTTGCCGCCGCCAACGATAGTGGTGGCGTCAGTGTCGGTGATGACGAGCTGACCCGCAGTCAGGGTGATGGTGCCAGCGACCGAAAAATCGATGGTATCAATGCCTGTGCCGGCGGCACAGGCATCGACCGCAGCATCCGTATTCGCGGCGGCGACCGCTTCACGCAGGTCGCAGGTTCCATTGCCACCGAGTACGACAAGCGTGCCATCGAGCAGGCTGCCCACCGTGATGGTCGCAGCAAAAGC